>UINC01000414.1_pt1 | contig 14677 bp, 11 predicted proteins | sample 5385821 | NCBI WGS metagenome assembly UINC01 (sample SAMEA4666929, study PRJEB26691) | marine metagenome | isolation source: Pacific Ocean | place: Pacific Ocean | collected 2011-10-13 | reverse complement strand
GTATTGATTATAAGTTGCAATAAAAGCAAACTTAACATCTAAAGAGAAGGCCTCAGTTAGAGGCCTTCTTTTTTTAAAGGCAGTTAAGTATGAATAATATAAGTGACAGGGATCCTAGTTATGCCTGGGTAATGGTTGTTTGTGTTTTTATCTTAAGTGCTCTTTCATTTGGATCCTTGGCATCCATATCCGTATTCCTAAAGCCCCTTTCTTTAGAGTTTGGATGGACCCGAGGACAAACCTCATTTGGTTATACTGTAATTTCTTTTGCTTCTGCTTTCTTTGGAGTGTTTTGGGGGTACATAGCTGATAAATATGGCACTCGCTGGTTTGGTATCGTCGCTGCCTTAATGATGTCTTTCTCCTTATTTCTATTAAGTGAACAAACCAGCATTTATCACTTTTATGGTTTTTATTTTCTGTTTGGAGCTTTTGGGAATGCAATGGTCACATCGCCTTTATTCGCTAATGTGGGCTTTTGGTTTAGGAAAAACCCTGGTTTGGCATTAGGAATCACAGCTGCAGGTGGGGCAGTTGGGCAGGGTTTAATACCTTATTTTTCAGGAATAATCATCGAAAATGATGGTTGGCAAACGGCGTATTACTCTATGGCGATAATTTATCTAGTAATAGCTATTCCAGTTGCATTATTTATAAGAGAATCTCCTTGGCGCGAACAAGCAAGAACTTCACTAGAAGAAGAACCCAGAGATTTTCCCCTGTCTGAAAAAGAAGCCATTACTTGGCTTTGTTCTGCAGTAATATTCTGTTGTATTTGTATGTCAGTTCCAATTGTCCACTTGGTACCTTTATTAACAGATGCTGAATTTTCGATGGAATTTGCTACCAGTGTCTTAATGGTCCTGATGTTTTGTGGTGCTTTTGGAAGAATCCTAGGAGGAAAGTTAGGGGATATGATTGGACCCTTACCTGCTTATATACTCATGTCTCTAGGTCAGACCATCTCTGTAATATGGTTCCCTTATATAACTAATCCAACAGGACTATATCTTTTAGCTGCTTTTTTCGGATTTACTTATTCTGGTGTTATGTCCAGTATTTTAGTTTGCACTCGAATGATGGTATCAGCTAAATTTGCAGGAAGGGCTAACAGCCTGGGCTCTTTCTTTGGTTGGATGGGAATGGGAATGGGTGGTTTTTTTGGTGGATACTTTTTTGACTTATTTGGTGATTACTTCTGGTCTTTTGCTTTTGCTTCTATTATGGGAGGCATTAATTTAATTATCTTATTAAGATTCTTAACAAGAATAAATAGCTTAACGGTTCGTAAGCCTCAAGAGGATTACTCTTAGCCTTATAAAGTCTTCTTTATTTACTGGAAACAAGCCTTCAAGATTTTTTTTATCTTCTTTATATCTTTTGCCAGCTAAATAATAACAAGGAATTGAAGTGGCACTTATGCAAGTAAATATGATTAAAGTCCAGGTATAAGGCTCTGCAAAATTACTAGCTCTCATGAAATCTACAAAAAGACCTCCACCTAAAGATCCTATTGTCAAACCTATAAGGTTTAAGGTCATAATATAAAAGGCTACCACCGTCGCTTTTATATTATTTGGTACTAGTTCTTGAACTACGGAGAAGGTAGGCCCGAAAAAACAGCCAACTTGGAACCATCCTAGGGCTACTCCAGCCCAAAATATAAAAGTGTTAGGCTCTACAAATCTATAATAGATAAATATTGGAAAAGTGATTAAAGCTAACCAAAAAAGAAACATAGGGCGCCCTTGATTAGTTTTTTCCTGCCACCAATCACTAAATACTCCGCCAAAGAGATTGCCTAACATTCCAGCTATAACACCTATCCATCCCGTTATTTGAGCAATTTCAGAACGCTCAAAACCTCTTTCTTGGACATACCAAAGTTGATCAAAAACAGCTGCTCCAAGGACAATGTGATAGAGAACACCTGCTAGGATAGTGAACCTAAGAGCTGAGGAAGTCCAAAGCGCTTTGACTAGAGTGATTATTATTTCTATCGTAGATTCACGAGTAAGTGAAGGTTTTTCGTCAGTGATTTGAGCACTTTTTCTGGTTCTCTCTTTAAAAAGTAGGGTACTAAAACCTAGTAATAAACCAATTCCTCCGAGAAGATAGAAACAATTCCTCCAGCCTATTAATTCACCTAAATATCCTGCAATAAGTAGACTAGCTCCGGCACCTATTGGGACCCCCATATAATAAAAACCAGCTGCAAATCCCATTCTTTTCTCTGGGAAAGAATCTGAAAGTAAAGACATTGAAGTTGGTGTTAAAATTGATTCACCCACACCTATAAATATTCTAGGAAGGGCCATGGTTACAAATCCTTTAGCTGCACCGGTTAGGCCAGTAAAGACACTCCACAGAACTACCCCAAGTGCTATTAACTTAGGCCTATTCACTGTATCGGCCAATACCCCCATAAATAAACCCATAATTGAGTAAAAGGCTATAAAAGCTAGGCTAGTCAAAAACCCATACTGAACATCTGTTAGACCTAAATCTGGAACAATGAAATTTGAAAAACTCGATATTAGCTGCCTATCCACAAAGTTAAGTGTGTTTAATAGAGTCAAGAAAAATAATAAAGAGTAGGCTTTTTTCATTAAATAAGAAGTTAGTTAAATACCTATAGGCATTCGTAGGTTGCGTTGATAAGTTCTATGGACCTGCCGTCTGCGTTGAAATTATCTAGCATTCTATTCATCACATATGAAACACCAATTTTATTTTCTGGATCTCCAAAGGCACAAGAACCCCCATAACCTGAATGACCAAAGGCTCCTTCAATAGGACCATAAATAATTTTGTGTTTATTGAGAATAAAACCAACTCCCCATCTAACTTGAACAGCCAAGACCAAATCTCTTCCTTCAATCTGCATGGTCGTCATTTGATTAACAGTGTCGTCTTTAAGCAGTTTTAAGCTGTTATCTTCGGGGACTATCAAGCTATAAAGCTTTGCAAGACCTCCAGCACTTCCTTGGCCATTAGCTGAAGGGATTTCTGCTTGTCTCCAGGCTTTAGTATTGTGAATATTTAGAGTGCCTGCAGAGTTAGCTTGTGATTTTTGTGCTTCTGTTAGCTCTACTTGTTGCTCTGAATTCCTATTGCTGACTAGCTCAAAAGGTACTAACTCTGCTACGCGATGATCTTCAGATTCAGGTAAACCAATAAAGAAGTCTATTTCATGTTGATCTCCTACCTCCTCTCTAAAAAAAGTTCCTAAGGACTTTCCAGTTACTCTTAAGATTAGCTCTGAAGTTAACCAGCCAAATGTCATTGAATGATAACCAGAAGCAGTTCCGGGTTCCCAAATTGGCGTCATGCCGGCTAACTTTTCTGCCATGAGATTTTGATTGTAATAGTCTTCAAGGTTTCTGGTTTCAGGAGAGCAAATACCTGCCTGGTGTGACATAAGCATACCTACTGTAATATCTGCTTTTCCATTGGTAGCAAACTCGGGCCAATAGGTACTTACTTTTTCTTCGTACTTAAGGAGACCCTTTTCCATTGCTAAAGCGATACAAAAAGCTGCTACTCCTTTGGTGGTTGAATAGACGGTGACTAAATTATCTTTTTGCCATGGTTTAGTTTTATCTTTATCTTGAAAACCTCCCCATAAATCAACCAAAGGTTTGCCGTCTTTATAAACCGCGAAGCATGAACCGATTTCTCTATCTTCTTGGTATAGCTTTTCAAAGGTTTCTTTAACTTTACTAAATTGTGGATCGCATTCTCCATGAATTTCCATGTCTTACTCCTATTTATTGAGACGTTTAATTATTTCCTCTTCGATCAACCAAATTCTATCTTGACCCCAAGTTGTGAAAGTTTTGTCGCCATCAATCAGTCTGAAAGTGGGTACACCCCAAGAATCGCCTTCATACATAATTAATCTATTCTTTTCTAACTCATCTTTCCAATTATCGGTATCTAGATGCTCCTGGGCTTCTTGCCAGTCTAACCCTAAGTCCTCTATTAATTCCTTTAAATAGGAATTTACCCCGATATCTTCTGCTTTTCGGAAAGAAGAAATCATTAGTCTAGAGATATACTCAAAGCCTTGTCCTTGTTGATCAATCCAAGGAAAAAGTGAATAAGCACGTTCTGCTGGTTTGCCTAAAGGACTAATTACTTTACCAAATGGAACGTCATACTTTTTAGCTTCCCTGGCTGTGTCTCTGAATATATATCTTGCTTTGTATCTAGGAATAGTCATATTTCTCATGAGCATGGGTAGCACAGGTTTTGTAATAAGTTTTATTGGGTAGGTAGATTGTAATAGTTTGATTCTTTCTAATGATATTGAGGTATAAGGGCTGTTCAAAGAAGGGTAAAACTCAAGTTCAATATTTGAGTGATTAGGGATGTCGCTTGTGTTTGTTTCTTTTCTTTCAGAGACGTAGTTTGAATCTGCATTTCTCTTCAAACCTAAATCTTTTAATCTGTGTTCTAAATGGTCAAGACGATCCACCCCCCAATAGAGCTCTCCTTCGTAACTAAAGGTTGACCCCATATAAGCTTCTACCTCATCTCTTTTATCTTCATTGTTTGAAATTGTGGTGAGAGTTGTTTCCTCTGACACGGTCTTTTCAGTAATTAAGGCTTCTAAAGCTAGTTCATTACCAGACCAAACAAGAGAACTGATTTCAGCTATACGAGATATAAATTCATCTTTTTCAAGACTACATAGAATTCTTTGAGCTAATGAGACAATTTTATCATTTGGTAAGTTATCTCTAGAAAATTCAACTTCATAGAAAGGGGCTATCCTAATTGCATCCGTTAAACAATATTTTCTGTACAAACTAGGTTCATGGACTGTCTTAGTTGGAGGCTCATTTACAACCAAGGGTACAAGCTCTACAGAGTACTCAGATGTAAATTTATTTATTAGTTGAGCCGTTATATGTGAATAGGGGTCTAACAATTCGTGAAAATAAAATACTTCATGCGGTCTGCCTTCTTTTTTTCTTATTTCTTCTTTTTCTTCTCTTTTCCTTAAAACAATATCTTGGTCTGACCAATTCAAGAAAATTCTAGGCATAAGGTATCTAGAGACCATATTTCTAACACTTGAGATTATCGACATAACTTATTGAATATATTATAAAAATTATTGTAGAAATCTGAGACAGTTAGCTTCTGTAAGAATATTTTCTAGGGTCTGGTTTCCTTTAAATGTATCAAATTTACTTTTTAAAACTGCCAAAGACTTTACATGATACTTTTGCGGACCGCCAATAGAATGAGTAAATTCTTTGCCTTTGATCATTACTGATAATTCTTCTTTTCCCTCTGACATTGATGCAGTTATCTCTGAAGTCCAAGGAAGAAATATTTCTCCTACTTCTTCTTTAAGTATAGGCATTAAGGTATTAGAAAGAGAATCCCATGATTCATAACTACCTTCATCTTTTGGATTTAGCATCCTGTCTATCCAAGGAAGTAAATCAGCATAATCTTTCTCTATGAATTTTCTTGGAGTTGGATCTGTCCATGAGTTATAAATCTGACCCCATAACCCAAAGTCAGCATAGGAAGGTTTGTCTCCAAAAATATATTTTCTATCTTTTAAATGAGCACTAAGTTTTGAAAGCAAATTATGAAAAGAACTAGTAATTTGATCTTCAGTATTTTCGTTTGAACCAATTACCCATAATCTATCGCTCATTCTTTCCTTTACAGTTTTGGCTATTTTGTTTTTCATCAAGGTATTAACTACTGGTAAAAATTTAATATAAATGGGTAGGTTAGTTTCAGCTATTCTTCTGCTAGCTGAAATTTGGTCTACTTCCGCTTTCCACCGATAGTGGAACATGTGTTTGTTACCCCACTCATCAGAATATTCTTCAAGCAGAATGGAAATAAATTTTAAGATCTCATCATCAGGGTTAGATTTTGGTTCAGGAAAAAACTCTTCCATTTTATCCATTATGGGAGTTGAGTCTTGGATGCCTTCTTTTTCAGGAGTAATTATTAAAGGAACAATAGGTAGTCTGGCGTATTTTTGAAATTCATCTGCGTTAGCTGGGCTTCGTACTACCCATTTGTGAGGTATGTTCTTATAGCGAAAATATGATCTAGTTTTAACAGAATAAGGAGACAGTTCTGCTCCGAATATTCTATATTTTTCTGACATATGATTCCCTCCAATGATTAATTGAACATAATAACCAGTTTGATTCATTTAACAAATAAGACATAATTCTTGATTGGAGAATTAAGTGGCTAAACCAGAAGTTTTAAAAGATATCGTAGATTTTGGGGATAACCCTTATTTAATAGGACCTCACGAACCTATTAGAAAAGAATTAGATAGACCTGAGCTCGAGTGCATCGGAGAAATTCCTAAAGATTTTTCTGGTATTTATCTAAGAAACGGACCAAATCAAAGGCACTCACCTTATGGGCTTCATCATTGGTTTGATGGTGATGGAATGATTCATTCAGCTGAATTTAAAGATGGAAAAGTTAGTTATAGAAATAAATGGATTAAAACTAAATCTCTGGCAAAAGAGAGTGAAGAGGGTAGGTCTATTTGGCCAGGTTTAATGGACACTCCGGATAGAGATTTAAAGACCTCATGGGGATCTGACTTGTGGTTAAAGGATAATTCAAACACTGATATTGCTATTCATGCAGGAGAAGCTATTACAACTTTTTATCAATGCGGAGAGGCATATAAATTAGACCCAGTAACTTTAAACACACTAGGCAGTATTGATCTTGAATCCCAAGGAGCTAGGCTAATGTCTGCTCATTGCATGACTGATGAAAGTAATGGAGATTTACTTTTCTTTGATTATGCTGTGAAACCGCCTTATATGACTTATGGTGTAATTAATAAAGATTCTCAATTAGTAAATTTTACTCCAATAGAACTGCCGGGTGCTCGATTACCTCACTCCATGGCTTTTACACCAAATTATTCGATACTAATGGATCTGCCAATGTTTTGGGATCCAAAACTTTTAGATAAAGACATACATAAAGTTAGTTTCTATCCTGAGATGCAAAGTAGATTTGGAATTTTGGACAGAATGTCATCAGGGGACAAAATCAGATGGTTTGATGCTGATCCTTGCTACATATACCACATCATCAATTCATGGGAAGAGGAAAATGAAGTTATATTGGATGTGTGTAGGATGTCTAGCCCGGTACCTTCACAAGAAGTTAGACAGAAACTGTCTGGACCTTACGGAACAATGCTAGCCTGGCTTAAGTTGGATGCCTGTTATCACAGGTATAGGTTTAATCTAGAGACAGGAGAAACTAAAGAAGAAAGAAAAGAAGATCTACTGAGTGAATTTCCTGTTATAAACAATCGATACGGAGGTTTGCCTTCAAGATACAGCTATCATGTCACTTTAGCGGATACAGATGTGATTCTGTTTGATGCTTTGGTTAAGATGGATAGTTTGACAGGCACAAGCCAAAAATTTAAATTTCCTGAAGGGTGCTTCGGTAGTGAAGTGCAATTTGCTCCGAGACATAATTCAAATGCAGAGGATGATGGTTATCTCATTTCATTTGTAACGAACATGGAAAGCATGAAAGGCGAGATTCAAATTTTTCCCGCTGAAGATTTGTCTAAGGGGCCTTTATGTAGATTGATAGTGCCTCAGCAAATTCCTCCAGGATTTCATAGCAGCTTTGTATTACCAGAAAATTTATAAGGAAAACTTATGGAAAAGAAATTTTTATCACTTTCATTGTTATCTCTGCTTTTTGTTTTCAGTGGAATAACTTATAGCCAGGAACAAATCCCAACTGATGTTTTTGGAAGTCCCCCTTTAATAGGGACAGTAAAGATATCTCCAAGTGGTGAAAAGATAGCCATGTACGCTACTCTCCAAAATGGTGATTCTGCTATTTTAGTAAGAGATCTTACGAAAAGTGAATCCCCCTTAAGACCGATAGCTACTTCTGACAACAAAGCCCTTAAGCTACTAAGCTTCAGTTGGTTTAATGATGACATCATCCTTGCAAGCGCTTGGATGGCTTCTGATTACTACAAAACTAAATTAGACAACACAAGATTATTAAAAATTAATGTTGATGGAACAGGCTTCGAACCTCTTTTTAGGAAGAGACATTTTAAAGACCTGCCGTGGCAACCACCTCAGCAAACTGGAATCATAGATTGGTTAGAGGATGACGATGATCACATTCTGGTAAGCGTCAGAGTTTCAAATATGAGGTCTCCGGATGTTGTTAAAGTCAACGTTAAGAAAAATACTATAAAAATTATAAAAAAAGGAGTTGCTGGAACAAGCGGTTGGATGACAGATGAATATGGAGAAGTAAGGATTGGATATACCTATGATAGAAATAGAAGTGCAGGCACAATAATTTTTAAAGATCACGGTTCAACCAAGTGGCGAACTATTTGGAAATATACGACATTAAGTAAAGACTCAGTTTCTGTATTAGGGTTTGGAGAAGACCCTAATAAAGTTTGGTTTGAAGCATATGAAGGTGACAGGATAGCTGTTTTTTCAGCTGACATAAGTAAACAGAACTTTGAGCCCGAACTGGTTTATTCACACCCCGAAAGAGATGTAGAGACTCGTTTAAGATATAAGGAGGGATCAAAAGACCCTATAGGAATCTCATTCAGAGATGAGAATTATCATATGATCACCTGGGATAAAGAAGAAGCAGAATTCGAAAAAAATATATACGAACTTTTTCCAGATCAAGATGTTTATTTTGGCACCACTAGTAAAGATGAGAACAGATACATTATTTTTGTAGAGAACAGCAGTACTCCTGGGTCTTTTTATTTGGGGGACAAAAAATTAGGTACTCTTGATTTAGTAGCCCACTCTTATCCAGCCCTAGCTAATAGTGTTCTTCCACCCAAAGAAGCAATTACTTATAAAGCCAGAGACGGTTTAGAGATTGAAGCTTTTCTTACCCTTCCTGAAGGGAAAGAGAAGAACTTACCAACCCTTATTTTTCCTCATGGCGGACCTATTGCCGCTGATGGAGAGAAAGGTTTTGATTATTGGACTTCATTTTTTGCAAATAGAGGCTACGCCGTTGTTCAAATGAATTTCAGAGGATCAACTGGTTATGGTTTCGATTTCATGAAAGCTGGATTAGGCCAGTGGGGTGGACAGATGCAGGAAGACGTTGAAGACGCAACGAAATGGGCAATAGAGGAAGGAATAGCAGATCCAGAAAGGATATGTATTGTCGGTGGTAGCTATGGCGGTTATGCAGCTTTGATGGGAGCAGCAACTTCTAACTTATACCAATGTTCTGTTAGTTTCGCTGGAGTAAGTGACCTTCTGTATTTATTAGATGAAAGTAGAAGATACGGCGGCGAGGAAACTTTAAGGATCATGCTTGGAGATAAAAGTAGAGCAGAACTAAGAGAGACTTCTCCAGTCAATCTTGCTGATCAAATAGAAATACCCGTTCTGTTAGTGCAAGGTGATGATGATTCTCGTGTGCTACTTAAACACGGACAATCAATGCGAGATGCCCTAGAAGAAGCAGGAGTTGAGCATATATATATTGAACAAGAAGACAGCGATCACTTCTTAACTTTAAAAAGAAACCGACTTGAGTTTTTTAAAGAAACAGAAAAGTTCTTAGAAAAATATATTGGTTCTTAGCTTAGGCTTTTAATCTTATTATCTAACCAGCCCACTAAGGGGGTTTCAATTTGGTCTAAGGATTTATACCTCTTCATGCCTTTGCTTAGGTTTTTTAAAGCTTTTTTTAAATCTGTTATTAATGAGAGGTCTTCTTTGATGCAAGAAAGCGGGTCAACATGAACTCTAATGGTAAAAGCTATGGCTTGAGTTTTAGGAAGTCTTCTTATGGTTTGCCTTTCTACCCTTATAAATAGTCTGTCACCCGCATTTTTATCAGTGATGGTCTTACTTCTTTCAACACGGGACTTGCTTCTTGCGGGTTGAAATAAAGTTGCTTCCTCATAAATGGACCAATTAAACCTTTGAAATATTCTGTCACTAGGTAACTTATTAAAGAGGTTATTCACTCTCTTGCCAATTTTCTTTTCGTATGAAGGAACATCTTTATGGAGTTCAATTAATGAACCATTAAATTTCTCTTTCAGTGACCAGTTAGATGGTGCACACAATGATGCAGCACCTAGAAAGTATTTTTCTTCTGCGGGTAGCATTAAGACAAGATCTTCTTGAACCATCAGAGAGGCGTTTTTTAAAGGGGTAGATGTTTCAGTTGTAGTGATTTTATGACCTGGGTGATATTGATTTATGTGAGTCTTTAACATCTCTAATAACTCATGTTGAGATGTAAGCGATAAATCTAGCTCTTGGTGAATCTCTTTGTAATTAGATTCGTAAAGTTTTTTCTTTATTTCTATTTCAGAATTAAACAGATTATCTATTTCTAGCCAATCTGCTTCTTCAATCGGTTCTAGACCAACTTTTACACCCCCATCACCCTTTCTGTATGGGGTATGTTTAGGCAGACTCAAAATTCATCTAAACCTCTCTTTTCTAGAAGAGATTCAATTTTAGGTTCAGATCCTCTGTATCTAACATACTGAGTCATTAAATCGTCAGTATTTCCTGCCGAGTAAACATATTTTTTTAGTTTATCTGCTGTTTCTTTATCAAAAATTCCTTTTTCTTTGAAGGGCTCAAAAGCATCAGCCTCTAAGACTTCAGTCCATAAATAACTGTAATAACCCATTGAATAACCGCCTGCAAAAATATGAGCAAAATAGGTACTTCTGTATCTGCTGGTTATCTCAGGTATGAGTCCAATTCCATCTAAAGTCTGTTTTTCAAAGTCATTAGCATCAGCTACTTGTTTTTCCTGAGTATGCCAAGCCATATCTAAATAAGAGGCTGCTACATACTCTGTCGTCGCAAAGCCTTGGTTAAATTTAGAAGCTTTAGAAATTTTATCTAGAAGTTCTGTAGGAATTGGTTCGTTGGTTTTGTAATGCTTTGCGTATTCTGCAATCACTTCTGGTTCTCTAGCCCAGTTCTCCATCATTTGTGAAGGAAATTCCACGTAATCTCTGGTTACATTGGTTCCAGACAGACTTGGATAAGTGGCATCAGATAATAAGCCATGAAGGGCATGTCCAAATTCGTGGAATAGGGTAGTAACCTGTTCAAAAGACAACAGAGAGATTCCTTCATCATTAGGAGGAGGAAAATTACAGGTATTCATGACAAGAGGTATTTTTACGCCATCGAACTTACTTTGAGTTCCGAAAGTGTTCATCCAAGCACCGCCGCCTTTATTTGATCTAATGGTGTAGTCGGTATAAAAGATACCTATGACATCACCGTCTAAGTTTTTCACTTCAAAGGTCCTGACTACATCGTGGTATTTTGGAAGATCAAAGCGTTCATGAAAAGTGATATCAAATAGCTTAGTGGCAACATCAAAAGCACCTTCCAATACTTTTGTTTCACTAAAATAGGGTTTAATTTCTTCTTCGGAGAAATCGTACTTCAACTGCCTTATTTTTTCTGCGTAGTGCCACCAATCCCAAGCTGCTAATTCAAAGTTCCCTCCTTCTTCTTGTATTAGGTCCTGCATTTCTTCTACTTCTTTTTTTGCTCTGGACAATCCTGGTTCCCAAACTTGATCTAATAAGTTCTTAACTCTTCTTGTATTTTTAGCCATAGTATTTTCTAAGACAAAGTCAGCATGAGTCTTATAACCTAAGAGGTTTGCTCTTTCTAAACGGAGATCTGCCATTTCTATAGCTAGGTTCTTGTTATCCCTGTCATTGTCGTTATCCCCACGCTTAATATAAGAGTTATAAAGTTTTTCTCTAAGGTCTCTCTGCGTTGAGTAAGTTAGGAAGGGGTACATACTTACTCTGGTTGGTTTAAACATCCATTTACCGTCGTGACCATTCTCTTCTGCTAATTTAGCCGCTTGGTCTCGGAAATCTTCCGGAAGACCATCAAGTTGGTTTTCATCATCTATAAGCAAGCTATAACCTTCATTAGTTTCTTTTAATAGGTTTTGGTCAAATTGCACTGACAGAGAAGATAGTTCTTGGTTTATCTGCGTAAGCTTTCCCATAGATGGTGTATCAAGTTGGACACCTGATCTGATGAAGCCTTTATGGGTCTCTTCAACAAGCCTCATTTGTTCCGTACTCAGTCCCAGTTCATTTCTTTGCTCGTACACTGCATGTACTCTGTCAAAGAGTGTTTTATTAAGTGAGATGGCATCACTGTGAGCTGATAACTTAGGTGAGACTTCAGCTGCAATCTTATCCATTAGCTCATTGGTATTCGAGCTTAATAGATTAAAGAAAACATCGGCTACTCTACTTAAGGTCTTTCCGGTGCGTTCTAGTTCCACTAAGGTATTTTCAAAAGTAGGTTGTTCCTTGTTATTAGCTATTTGATCTATTTCTTCGAGCTGTTCTTTCATTCCCTTTTCAAAAGCTGGCATGTAATGCTCTTCCTTTATTTCATCAAAAGGAGGTATTTGATAAGGGGCATCATAATCTGTAAAAAATGGGTTCATTGACTTCTCCACTGAATTTGAGCAACCAAAACTAAAAAAGGCTAGTAAAATAAGTGTGCTTAATTTTTTCATATACTATTAAATACTGTATTTAGATTTCATAAATAAGTCTACAAGTACCTCTACACATGAAAGCATTTTTTTTAAAAATTAGAAAACCTACTGGTTGGGTTTTAGTCGCATTATCTAGTTTATTAATGCTTTTAGGGTTTTTAGTTCTAATTCCGTCTTTTGGTGATATTTTTGGAATCACTAGAAATGCTGCCATAGCAGCAGGGCTTTATGCTGCCAGTATACCTCCTTGGTATTTAGGTTTATCTTTATTGGGTCCAGAAATTATCGGTAAGGCAAAAGAGTTATATAATGTGACGAAACGAAAGATTTGGAGAAGAGAATGAAATACACCTTTGAAGAGATAATGAGCGAGCATGAATACGCTCAAGCTAACGAAATGGCAGGTTATTTATTACACGGAGGGCTCGATAGTGAAGGCAACTATATTTCTCCAAGAACAAAAAAAAGATGGGATGCAATTAATGAGTGGTCCAATAATTTAACTGGGCAAGGGCATCCGCTGCTTGATTGTTCAGTTCAAATTCTTAAATATGGCAATTACCCAAATTTTGATCAGGCCAAATACCTTTTAAGCTTAGGTGAAGGTAATTTTTTATGGAATAGCTTAACAATCACTGGTGTTATAGAAGCCAGAGGCAGGGCTTTAGCAGAAATAACTGCTCCTGATTTTCAAGAGATAATCAAAGAAGACATTTCGCAAACCGCTACTGGACATATGAATAAAGGATTATTCGTAGCACACGGTTTTGATGAAGGCGGTGATCCAGACAGCAAACAAGGAGCCCATGATCAAATGTGGTTCGCAGCTAGAGATTTACTGTTTGGAAAAGATGCTTATCCCATACCTGAAGTTCCTGACAACATAGGAAGACCGGTTGAGGAAGAGGATAAATGGCCTATTCCAGTCGAATACGCAGGAATTGTAGATTTTTTAATGAACGTATTGATGATTGAAGTAAGGGCTGAGTGCTTCTTTCAATTTTCAATGAATATTGCTGCTTGTGAAGAACTTTTTCAAGACAGGAGAGATGACGCCTTATTGGCTGCAGAAATGGTACGAAGGATCCGACAAGACGAAGCTGTGCATGTTGCTTACTTAAATTTGATAGTTTCAGAACTGAGAAGTTTCACTTTTAAGACAGAGAAAGGGGAACTTTTGGGTTCTGATTTCATCGATTCTTATTGGGATAAAATGGTCAAATGGCATGGGGAAGAAATACACCATGAATTCAAAGACCAAAGAATTGAGATAATTGAGGAAACTTTAAAAAATCAAGACAATGCTGATTCAGTAATTGAAAGTTTCCATCGATTAGCTTCATAAGACTAAGATCATAAATTGCTTGATTCCGTAGATCATATAATTATTGCTGTAGAAGACATTTCTGTTTCTGTAGAAAATTACACAAAAATTCTAGGTTTTCCTCCAACTTGGAAAGGTGTACACCCTGGTCAGGGCACTGAGAATGCCTTGTTTCCTTTAGAAAATTTGTACGTTGAGTTATTGGCATCCAATGGCGAAGGACCTGGCTCCGATATGATTAAAAGTTTTATAGAGCTCAATGGCGAAGGGTTATGTGGAATTGCTCTTAATACCTCCGACATAGAAGCAGCCAGAAATAAATTAGTTGCCGAGGGAGTAGATATAGGAAACTTTATTGAAGGCGAAGGCAAAGATGAAGATTCAGGTGAAATAAGGACATGGAAGAACCTATTTCTCCCTTTTTCTTTAACTAGAGGTTTATTTACCTTTTTAATTCAGCACGAGGACGGTTCTATTCCCAATCACAGGGATGAGTTTGATGCAGCCGTAACTAGATTAGACCATGTTGTTATTAATACCAATGACCCAGAAGGCTTAATATCTCTTTACAGAGATACCTTTGGGATAAGGCTTGCCTTGGATCAAACCGTAGAACAATGGGGTGGCAGGATGTTGTTTTTTAGATTGAATCACACAACTCTGGAAGTCATAGCCAAAGAGAACGGTGAGCAGCCCGAAGATTCCCTTTGGGGATTGGCTTGGGTGGTAACTGATATTAGAGAAACCTATGCTCGATTAATTTCTGAAGGCCTTGAAGTG
>UINC01000412.1_pt1 | contig 14678 bp, 10 predicted proteins | sample 5385821 | NCBI WGS metagenome assembly UINC01 (sample SAMEA4666929, study PRJEB26691) | marine metagenome | isolation source: Pacific Ocean | place: Pacific Ocean | collected 2011-10-13 | reverse complement strand
TTGCATTTTCGTTATGACTGGCAACTCTTTGCAGCCAATGATTACATAGTCATGGCTATGAATCCAAGGGGTAGTTCAGGCAGAGGCTTTGATTTCCAAAAAGTTATTTTTGCCGATTGGGGAAATGTTGATGCTGATGACGTCAGTGCATTAGCAGATTATGCGATATCACTAGGCTATGTTGACCCGCAAAGATTGGGTCTTGGAGGTTGGAGTTATGGTGGGATGTTAACAAACTACGTGATTGCAAAAGATTCTAGGTTTAAAGCTGCTACTTCTGGTGCAGGCATTAGTAACTTATTGAGTGGTTTTGGAGACGATCACTATATAAGAGAATATATTCTTGAATTAGGAACCCCTTGGGACAATACCGAGGATTGGCTTCGGAATTCCAATCCTTTTTTTAATGCAGGAAACATCAAAACTCCGACGTTATTTCTTGTGGGCGAAAAAGATTACAACGTTCCATTGATAGGCTCTGAGCAAATGTATCAAGCCTTAAAACATTTAAATATTCCCACACAATTAATCATCTATCCTGATGAAAATCATTCCTTTTCAACTCCCAGCTATAACGAAGATGTTCTTAAAAGATACCTGGATTGGTATAGCAAATATTTACAGTAATCTGCAAAAGCTAAAGATCGAGATTTTATAATTTTAGGATCAGTTAAAGTATTGTCCTTACCTATACTCCATCCACATTAAGCCCTAGTCTTCGTTACCAGCATGGCCCCCAACCCAATGATGAAGAGTGATAAAAAAGGTTCGTAAGGCCAAAAAGGCAGCCATAGTTCAAGATCCGCAGACCACTTCGGCGCGGTCAAAAAACCAGTAACACGCTCTTGCCAATAGAGCCCGTAAGCGGACCAAACAAGACCAAAGACGATAATGGCACCGCCCGATACCTTGAATGCAAGTGGCGTGCTGCTCTCCGGCGCATTCCTCTTCACTGCTTGCTGGCGTTGCTTGCCCCAGGCCGCAATTCTCAGCGCGAATGCGAGGAACCCGACTGAGTAGTATGCATAGTCAAGCGGTACCGGATTCGCATAACAGGAGAGCCCGTTACAGAGACTCCACCAATAGGTGCTAAAGGCATAGGCCCAGAGGAAATAGATTCCACTCTTGTGTAGCAACTTCCACTGCTTTGGACTCAAGTGTTTGCGGCCAAATTCAAAGGATGTCACCACCATGGCGGGAAGGAAAATGTAACCGATGCTCCCTTCAAGCTCGTCGCGGAAAAAATAGACGTCCGCGAAGTAGTACTCCCGGAAAAAGTACGACATTATAAAAATGAACAAGCCTTGCCACGCCATCACAACTGCAAAACACATTCCGATATATTTCCGGTTACGCAGCAACCACATTGAAAACGGCCCAGGAAACAGTGTCTGCACCGAAGATATGGCGACTACCAGGAATATGAAAGGCACCGCCAAGCGCACGGAAAATCCGATCATCGTCGATACACCAGCCCCGGTGGACATGTCGGCCCCGATCATGGCGATGACTATGACGATGCACATTGGAATAGAGATGAGCCAGAACAAACTCCACTGGTTAATGGCTTTGTTTTTCAGTACTACCTTCAGGTCAATACTCATATATTTCAATCATTTGTTTACCCAGAGAACTTGAACGTACCACCTCATCGTATACGATGGCTGCATTTCATGGTAGTATTTTTTAACATGTTAAATTCCATGAAAATACGGACACGTCACGTGCTTGAAATCGCTATTGCCTTTACGCCTTGGCTGATTTCTATGTACGTACTTTACTGGCTTGAATACGGCGAAATTTGGACGAGTGAAACCGCACATCGTGGAAAGATATCCGTGGCGATTTTGGCTGTTGGAATGGGCTTGTCATTTCTCATCCAGTCGTATTTTACCAAGCACAAGCAGAAATAATTAAGCACCCGGAAACAAATATGATTGCAAGAATATTATCAGCCTTGATAGGAGTGTTGATGCTTCTCAATTGTTTATGGTGGATATTGGATCCAGCTACTGCTGCTAAAGGTTTAGCGATGGACTTACTAGAAGGTTTAGGAGGAAACACTCAAATTGGAGATTTTACTTCTTTCTTTTTTACTGCTGGGCTGTTTGCTTGTATCGGAGCCTATAGAGCAGAATACATTTGGCTTTATACCACAATATCTTTACTTGCTTCTGCTGCAATTTTTAGGTCTTATGCAGCGGTTGTTCATGAATCAGAACCTTTAATGTCTACCATAGGCTTTGAACTTATTATGTCAGCGGCCTTGATTCTTTGTGTATTCTTAATGAAAAGAACCCAGAGTTCTTCCTGATGAATTAATAATTTATCGTTTTTTTAGTCCGTCTTTGAATTCTATGGTTTCAGTAAGATTTCCGTCTCTATCAAAATACTCCCAGAGACCGTTTAGTTTTCCGTTTTTGTGCTTTCCCCTTCTTTGTAGTTGACCGTTTTCATGGAACCACTCAAAAAGACCTTCTGCTTCTCCGTTTTTCATGTTTCCTGTATACAATAATTGACCGTTTTCATAATAACCCTCCCAGAGACCATCCTCTTTACCGTTCTTGAATGTTCCTTGATATGCTAGTTGACCGTTTTCATCAAAATACTCCCAGAGACCGTCTTGTTCGTCGTCTTTAAAGTGCCCTCTAATCTCTAATTGACCAGTTTCATTAAACCACTCGGAATCTTGTTGTTTGCCATCTACAAAGTGTCCTCTATTTGTTAATTGACCAGTTTCCTTATTGAATTCTTCCCAAACACCGTCTTCTCTCCCTTGCTTCCAATTCTCTCTCCTTATTAATTGACCTTTCTCCCAGTGGAAGATTTCTACCAATCCATCTTTAAGTCCGTCTTTGTAATTCCCTCTCCATCTCAACTGATGTGAGTATTCATTTTTATAGTAATACTCATGGATCCCATCTTTAATTACTTCTTTGTTAGTCATCGGTTAGTTATACCAAAGGAAACATTGCAGACCAAATCAAATCTAGCCTTCATGAATATTTCCTGATCATTACTTTTATTGCTTTCTGTCATCAATTCTAAAACTTGACAAGAAAACGGAGTGCATGCAACATAAACTTTAAGAATTCAGTTGAATCGGAAGATTAACGAGGGGGACATATCGATGACTAAATCAAATTCTAAGCCCAATGCTTTGGTAGCCGCTGCAGTAGCCAGTGCTTTAACGGTACCTTTTACACAAACTGCTATGTCACAAGAATCAACAGCAGTCGCCCTTGAAGAGATCATAGTTACGGCAACCAAGCGTGAACTTAATTTGCAAGAAGTAAGCCAGAGCATCATGGCCTTATCGAATGAAGATATTGATAAAATGGGTATCAAGAGCATGGCGGACTTCGTCAAGGCCTTGCCCAGTGTCGTTTTAACAGCCGAAGTACCTGGGCGAAATGACTTGGTCATGCGTGGAATGACACAGGATGCCTACACTTGGTATGTCGACAGCACAGTCGCCCTTTACCTCGATGAACAACCGATGACTACCAGTTCACAGCAGGTGAGCGTACGGGCCATTGATATTGAACGTATTGAAGCATTACCAGGACCACAAGGCACCTTGTTCGGCTCCACTTCGCAATCCGGCACAGTTCGAATGATCACCAATAAACCTGATCACACTGGTTTTTATGGTTCGGTTGAGACTTCTTTTGGCAGCATTAATGGTGGTGATACCAGCTTTGATGTCAACGGATACGTAAATATACCCATAAGCGATTCCTTTAGCATGCGTCTTGTGGGTTACACGTCAAGCGATGGTGGCTATGTCGATAATGTTTACGGAACCAGCTGGAGTGGCAGCTATGATAATGCCGATATAGTGGAAGATGATTTTAATACCTATGATGTAACTGGTGGACGTATTTCTGCATTGTGGAACATTTCTGACAAATGGTCCACACTGTTGAGTTACGTAACTGAAGAAAGTGAGCTCGAAGGGGCCTGGGAAACCGATCCTGCTCTAGGAGACCATAAAATTACTCGCTTTGTGGATGAAATGCGAGATGACGACTGGTATTCTACTGCCCTGACCATAAAAGGCGATTTGGGTTTTGCTGATATCTCTGCCACCGTCACGCATTATGAGCGTGACATTGTTTATTTGTGGGACAACCATGCCTACTCACAGTGGAAAGATGCCTATTATGGTTACGGCCTGTATGACACTGACTACACCCGTTCCCATATTTTTAATGATCAATTTCAAGAACGCGATGCAGCTGAAATTCGCTTGGTTTCCAAAGGCGATAGCAAGCTCCAGTGGATGGCTGGGCTCTATTGGGAAGATACTTATGACACATGGTATTACGGTGCGGGTTATCCTGACTACATGTCCACCGGTTCTGCTTACTATGCGAATTATTGGGCCTGTTACTACGCCTACTACTATCCCAATTTTGTAGAATGCCCAATCGATACCACCATTGGCTACTCTGACACCTATAAGGATTCAGTGGAGCAAACCGCAGTATTCAGTGAATTCAGCTATGATGTAACAGAAAAACTGAGTGTGGGCACTGGCTTTCGTTGGTCTGAATTTAAACGCGATACCTACAACAGGGATGTGTTTCCAGAGGGGTTACCCCCATTTGCTGGTGGCGGGATAGCGTCGAATGGAGAAATCCATAGCATAGGAAAGGATGCAGATGTCCTTTATAAAGTTAGTGCCACTTACAGCATTGATGAGGACAAAATGGTGTATGCATTGTGGAGTCAAGGCTTCAAAATAGGAGGCGACAATGCTCCCCGTGCAGTGCAAACTGGTGCAGTGCCAGCAAAATATGATGCGGACTACATGGACAACTATGAGATCGGTATCAAGAGCACCTGGAAGGACAATGCCCTGCAAGTGAATGCCCAGTACTTTGTGATGAAATGGAGTGATATGCAGATCGCACATTGGGGTGGCGTCGGCCCTTGGTGGGTAGGTGGAACTGTGAATGCTGAATCCGCTGAGGCCAAAGGCCTTGAGATTGAGGTCAAATACCAAATCACGGAAAACCTCAATATCAGTGGTGCCGCCTTATTCAATGATGCTAAATTTACCGAGGAATACATTACACCCGGAGGCTCGGTGTATCGCAATGGCATGCCCATGGCCAATTCCCCTGATCAGGGTGGCTATGTTGGAATTACCTATGAACAACCTGGTGTCGCTGGAGGCGATCTCTGGGTCTATTATGGCTTGCACTATCAATCACAATCCTGGAACAGGACTTGGAATATTATACAAAATGATACCAATGGAATTTCGCCAGCCCACAACTCCAGTAATTTATCAATTGGCCTTGATAATCTGGCAAATGGTTGGCATGTATCCTTATACATAGACAATCTTTTTGATCAGGCGACCTATAGCTATGTGAATACCAGTGACAACGATAATGCAGATTTGTTTGGCAATGCCCGAGATCACAATGTACGAAGCCTCGCCCAACCTCGAACCACGTGGTTGACTATCGAAAAAGACTTTTGAGGTTGCTAGTCTAGCCACGCTTTCAATTATATGGTTAAGCTTGTCACCAGTTCTGTGGTGCGAGGAGCTCAACAAGGGCAAAGTCATGGTGGTGTGTATCTGATTGATCTAGAAAATCAGATGGTTGAACAAACCATCGATTGGAATACTTCCGGCATCGACTGGCAAGGTCGTGGATGGGACCGGGGCTTAAGAGGAATAGCGTTTGACGGTGAGCAAGTTTTTATTGCTGCCAGTGATGAATTGTTTGCCTATACTCTTGATTTTGAATTGATTGATTCCTGGCGAAACCCCTACCTTAAACATTGTCATGAAATTACTGTATTTGAGCGAAGCTTGTTTCTCACCTCTACTGGTTTTGACAGTATTCTGGGTTTTAACCTGGATAAACACTGCTTCAACTGGGGAATGAATATTCAATCCAGAGGTGCTCAATTCAAACCTGTGAGCTTTAATCCACTGGCTGGTGATGGTCCTCTGATGTTAAACAAAATGCATATCAATAATGTTTTTTGCAATCGCCATGGTATGTACATCTCTGGGTTGAGAACAGGAGGTATGCTGCACTTCAATGGTAGTGCCATCAACATGGCTGTAGAATTACCAACGGGTACACACAATGCCCAACCTTTCCGAGACGGTGTTTTATTTAACGACTCCGAAGACGATGTTCTCCGATATACCGGTCGTGGAGAAGGTGAAGAAGACCGGGCGATGGCTGTTCCAAAATATGATCCTAAGGAACTCACTCATAGGACAGCAGAGGATAATAAGTTAGCAAGACCTGGTTTTGCACGGGGTTTATGTCGGGTTTCCGGCACTGTGGTAGCAGGTGGTGCCTCGCCCTCGACGGTAACGCTTTATGATCTAGCTGAGAACACCACTCTAGCCTCGGTTCAACTGAGCAAAGATGTTCGTAATGCCATTCATGGTCTGGAAGTTTGGCCCTTTGGTTAAGGTATCATTCCTTAAATTTATAACCCGGCATTTCTAGATACCTCGGGCAAATCATCAACAATATCGCCAAGTTGTTCCTGCCATAAATCTAGGTGTTTTTCATAACGGCGCCAAGTACCTAGGGCACCGGTATAAATGGGTTGCCGCACTTGTTCCGAACTGGCTGTTTTCACTGCACGTTCAGTCTGATGAAAGTCCACACAGCTCTGTTCAAAGGGCAAATCACAAAAATCAAGGATGCAGCGAACTTGATTCTCTAGGTCATCAACCGTCTCCTCGTAATGTACATCTAACACTTTGCCCGGCAACACCTCATGCCAGTGTTTCATCATGGCATCATACAGCTGATAGTAATGTGCTAAATCGAGCATATCGTAGGTGAAATTTTGTCCCTTGCTAAACAATTGTTTATAGCTACCCAGACAGCTGTCGAAGGGATGACGTCGGGCATTAATCACTTTGGCATTGGGCAGGATGAGGCTCAACAGACCAACCTGGGGAAAGTTATTGGGTAACTTATCGGTGAAAAAAGGCTTGTCTGTGACCCGATGGCGCTGGGTTTCTTCGATATATTGCTGACCGTAAGCACGCCAATCCTTGTTGCGAAGATCCTTCGCTGCCTCTGGGTATTTAATACCGTCAGTGCGGTACTGCCCTATAGACTCAGACAGTTTGCCCAATACAGGCAGTTCAGAAGTGCCTTCCACCAGAGTGTGGCTGGCCAGAATTTGTTCAATGAGAGTGGAACCAGAACGAGGCAACCCAACGATCAAAATTGGATCAGAGACGTCGTAACCAACATCAGCACGTTCTTGTAAAAACTCCTTGTTAAAAATCTGTTTTAGCTGACTATGACGCGTTTCCATTTTCAACGGGTGGTGTTCCACGGTCATCCGTTGTTGTTGATTGCCTGTGTGGTAGTAGTGCCAAGCCTGCTCATAATCCTTCTTGTCTTCAAAGGCTTTGCCCAAAGCGAAGCGAAAATGAATTTCTTCACTTTCTGTCAGATTATCACTCTCCAACTGTTGCAACATGGAACTCACTTCTTCCTCCTCAAACTGGAAAATTTTGAGGTTCGCCATACTCCAATAAACTTCACCAAACTCGGGTTTGATTTTGATCGCTGCACGATAAGACTTAAGAGCCTCAGCCTGATCGCCCAAAGTCTTGAGTACATGGGCTTGCCCCATAAGCACATTCGGTACATCCGGTTTTAATGCAACGGATTTAGCATAGGCCTCAGCACTCTTGTCAGGATACATGGCGACGGCATAAGCACTGCCTAGACCACCCCAGGCTGCAGCGTTGTCTGGATCCAGTTGGACTACTTTCTGATAAGCAGCAATGGCTTCCATCCTTTTATCACGTAAACTCAATAATGATCCCAAGTCGAACCAAGCAGGAATGAAATCAGGGGCTAACCGGGTAGCACTTTTCAACAGTGCTTCTGCATCCTGTAGCTTCTTCTCGCCCTTTCGATAGGCAAGGGCCAAGTAACGCATGGCATTGACATGATCAGGCTTGCTTTTGAGTATAGCTTGTAATACATCAATAGCTTCCTCAGTTTTATCTTCATCCAATAGATCTGCAGCCTTTATAATGGCTTTGCGATTAGGGTCGCCATCGATATACACCTGAAATTCTTCATCGGCCTCTTTTCCTCGCCCCACTGCAGCCAGAGCCTGGCCAAGTTTTTTATGCGCGAGTGGCAATGCCGGTTGAAGTCGGATTGCTTTTTCCAACTCAGGGATGGCTTCTTCATATCGGGATTGCATCGCAAAAGCACTGCCTAGATCTTCATACAACTGAGGATAATCAGGAGACAACGATATGGCAAACCGGAGTTTTTCTTCTGCTTCTGTGAACCGTTTTTGTTTCATCAATGCGTGGCTCAATAGGCGAAGGTGTTCAGTACATCCTGGGTTTTGGCTTAGATAATCACGACAAAGCTCTTCCGCTCGGAGTGGACGATTGGTACGCATAAAACTAATTGCTTGAGCAATGCTTTTATCCTTAGGAGTGGCTGCTTCATTCATTGTGATCATTCACTAGTTAGTTTGTCTCAGTAGCTGGCACATAATCAAAAATAAAGGAAATACGGTCCTCTTTACTCATGTTCATAACACTGTGCATCTTCTGGTTATTGAGTTCATAGGCCTTACCCACATCAAACCGGTAAGGTTTGCCCTCGATCATGAAACGCACAGCGTTGTTGGTCGTGATGGGTACGTGGATGCGGTGCCCCATATGAAACGACTCCAGTGCATCAACATGGGGACTAATACGTCCTCCTGCTTTCAGTTTCGCCGCCATAGCACGCAATAGCGTACCTCCGGGAGTGTAGTAGGTATCTATAATATGATCAATTAGCGGCATGGCGACCTCAGCTAAGCGATCCCAACCGGCTTCTTGGTATATTTCACCTTCTGGCCAGGACTCATCACAGAACAGCAATACAATTGACTCCGTATCCTGATGTACCTCGTAAGCCTGTTGGCGAATCAATTGTTCCGTCCAAGCTGCCGGTTCCTGTGCCAGAATAGCCTCACGCAGAGCTTGTACATCAACTTCTCCTAAACAACGTTGTACTTCTTTAATGTCCATTTGTGGTGAATATAACTTTAAACTAAAACTAACTCTGCAAGCTGAGCCCAGTAGGCAGCCCCTAATGGCAAAATTTTATCATTAAAGTCATAACTTGAGTGATGAATCATACACCCTCCTTCTCCATCGCCATTACCAATCAATATATATGCCCCTGGTTTTTCTAGAAGCATAAAAGCAAAATCTTCTGATCCCGGTGATGGCGGAAGATCAGGATCAACATTATCGCTACCTACAACGGTTGAAGCTGCCTTTACTGCAATGGCTGTTTCCGTTTTATGGTTGGTGAGAACAGGATAAAGCTCGTCGTAATTAAAAGTGTAGGTAGCACCATAACTCTTGCAAATTCCCTCCAACACTTCCTCCATTCTTTGTCTGATAACTTGCCCTAATTCATGATCAAAATATCGAACCCCACCAGATAATGTAACCGTATCGGGAATAACATTGTACGCATCGCCTGCGTGGATCTGAGTAACACTGATGACAGAGGGTTTTAGTGGGTCAATAGTTCGACTGACAACCGTTTGTAAGGATTGGATCACGGAAGAAGAGACAACAATTGGATCAATGCATTGTTGAGGCATAGCCGCATGACCACCAATTCCTCTTATTTCTATATCAAATGGAGCAAATGCTGCAAACAAATGACCTGACCTAATACCAAACATTCCAACAGGCATTCCTGGCATGTTATGCATTCCATATACAGAAGACATCTTATAATTCTCAAAAAGCCCGTCCTTAATCATTTCAGGTGCCCCGCCTGCTGCTTCTTCTGCCGGTTGAAAAATGAAATAGATTGTTCCATCAAACTCTTTTGTTGAAGATAAATATTTTGCTGCACCCAGCAACATTGCTGTATGGCCATCGTGACCGCAGCCATGGAAAACGCCATCGTTTTGGGAACGATAGTCAAAGGTATTGTTCTCATCCATAGGCAATGCATCCATGTCGGCCCTGAGACCAATTGCATTGTCTGAGTTTCCACTGGTTAGTTTGCCAACTACTCCTGTTTTAGCTATTCCAGTAAATACCTCTACTCCAAAAGATTCTAGGGTTTTAGCCACCAACTCTGCAGTTCGATTCTCATTAAATGCCAGCTCTGGGTGTTGATGTATATCTCGACGCCATTCTTGCATCAGATTTTGAAATTGATTCATTTCCTGAATGATTGATGTAGATTTTTTCATGTTAGTTTATTCCAAGATATGGACACTGCTCCTTTCATTGCAATTTTGCAGCTTGCCGCAGTACATAAGCACGGGTTGCCAGTGCATCTTCCGCACTTAGTGCGCCCTCAAACGAACGCATGCCTTGAGCAGAACGGCTGCCGCCAATTACAATCGCTTCCCAGTTTGCAAGCGTCTGCGGGTTCGCATAACGTAAATCAGGGATCACGCCGCCTGAAAAAACACCGAGACCATGACACATATAGCAGTACTGCTCGTAGACTTTTTGCCCGCGACCGATGAGTACCTTATCTTCGATTATAGGTCGCAACTCATCCGGGATGCTCACCTGTCGAACCAGTTTTCGTGCAGGCGGTAGTTTGATAGTTCCTCCAAGTTTGAACGCAAGCAAGCGATTTTCGTTAATCAAACCATTCCAGTATACGCCCGTTGGTCCGCCTACAAACCCTGCGCCACCACCACGCCCTGCCAACACTGCTACATATTGTTCTCCATCCACTGCGTAGGTGACTGGTCCTGCCATGATGGTCGTGCCGGCCTCAAAGCTCCACAGCTTGGTACCCGTGTCAGCAGCATACGCTACAAACTCACCGCTCCCTAAACCTTGAAACACCAGATTACCGGTCATGGCGAGCGTGCCACCAGGTAGGTCTGAGTGTTCAACCCGCCAGCGCTCTGTCTGGGTCTGCGGATCCCAAGCTAATAATCGCATACCAAAGCGAATTTTTTGCCGCTCACCCTGCGGATTGAGTGCGCGGTAATTGGAAACACCCTCTTCAATACCTTTGTTTTGAAAACCAGGCTGATGGGCATATGCTTCCTGGTGATTATAATAACCCGGTACGCTCAGAGCAGGAATATATGCCAGCTTTGTGTTCGGACTGTAACTCATTGGATACCAGCTGTGTCCGCCTGAGGGTCCTGGCACGATTAAGCGACCCTGGTTTTTGTAACGCGCGAATGGATATTCCACTGGCCGACCAGTTGCCATGTCTACATGACTGGCCCAGTTTTGTTCAATGTATTGCTCAGCCGAAAGTAGTTCTCCCGTGGCACGATCGAGTACATAAAAGAAACCGTTTTTAGGTGCCTGAATCAACACCTTGCGTGTCTTTCCCTCAATTTCAAGTTCAGCAAGGATTATCGATTCTACCGCAGAGAAGTTCCACGATTCTCCTGGTGTCGTCTGATAATGCCATGCATACTCGCCGTTATCCGGGTTAACCGCCACGATGGACGATAAAAATAAGTTGTCTCCACCGCCAGGACTGCGTAATTCCCGACTCCATGGTGTGCCATTACCGACACCGAAGTACAACAGGTTCAGTTCTGGGTCGAAGGCCATCGAGTTCCAGACCGTTCCGCCTCCACCAGTCTTGTACCATTCGTCACCCGTCCATGTTTTTACCGCCATCTCGAGTACTGCACTTTCCTGTGGCTTTAAGGGGTCACCAGGTACTGTATAAAAACGCCAGTCGAGCTCACCATTACTTGCATCATAAGCAGACAAGTAACCACGTACACCATAATCGGCACCAGAGTTACCGATAATTACCCGGCCTTTTACAACTCGTGGCGCACCCGTAATGGTGTATGGCTTGCTGCGATCAATAGTTGATACCGACCAGAGGAGTTCACCGTTTGTGGCATCAAGTGCGAACAGGCGACCATCGAGTGTAGCTGCGATAACCTTGCCGTCCCATACGGCCAACCCTCGGCTGACAGCATCGTGAACTGCGTACTCGGCCACCCAGACCCGCGAAGTCTCTGGATCATGTTGCCATAGTAGTTTCCCCGATCGTGCATCGATGGCATAAATAATATTCCACGCACCACTGACATAAATAACACCATCAACAACGATAGGCGTGGCTTCGAGACCTCGGTTGGTACCTAGATCTAGGTACCAGGCCAGGCCAAGTTTGCTGACGCTATCTGCGTTGATAGTAGTGAGTGGGCTGAATCGCTGCTCATCATAGGTGCGACCATGTGCGAGCCAATTCTGTGGTTCTCTGTCTGCGTTGATAACACGTTCTGCATCAACAGCCGCAATCTCTACAGGTTTGTTGTAGTCAGCCAGACAGCCGGTCAGGATAAGCACTGTGACAGACAGTAGTACAGTACGGTTTTTCATGTATCGACTATACAATGAATTGACACCAGCCAATGGATCGGGTTTTGAAATTGATTCATTTCTTGAATGATTGAAGTGGATTTTGTCATGTTTGTTAAATCCAATCAGACTGATAATCAACTAAGATATTCATAATATTCAATTCCAGCATCTTGAAAATCATCTCTTTCTTCGGTTCCAATTTTTTTTACTACAAATTGTTTGTTTAACTTGTGATCGATGCCATTCAGTTTTTTCTCAGATCTTAAATACATATATTGTTCATGTGAAAGATTATAGCAATCACCAAAAGATTGAGAGAATTTCACCTTCGATGCTGCTGCTTGCCAGTTATCAACAAAAGAAATGGGAATGACTTCAGCAGCATCACCACTTCCATAACCAAACAAAAGAGCTTCTTTATTTGTCCAGTCGATATTTTGAGCAATTGCATCTTCCAATCCGGCTGCCAACCAGCCAAAAATAGAACCCGAATAAATATTGCCCATCTCTTTGGTAAGCTCCAAACCAAACTCTAATTTGTGTAAAATCAGATCCTGGAAATTTTTCTCTTTCTGACAGGTCTTTGCAACTATTTGGGTCAAAGGTAATGGTTCATAATTGATTTTTCCAATCAAGGGGTATTCACTAATGTTAGGCCTTTGTTGCAGCTCTCGGAAAAGATCATCGTTATTAACGTTTGCAATGTTTGCATATCCTGATAATTCATCTAAATCATCGCTATTGCCTATAGATAGTGCGTACAAATAAATTATTGTAAAAGCGGTGATAGGCATTCTATGAAAAGGCCTGTGCATAAATAAAGCTGGTATTTCTCTCAGATGCTGTGCTATATCAAGATTCCTTTTTTGAGACATATCAGCCAATGCATTAATAGTTTCATCAATGTAACAAGTCGCTGAATATTTACCATTATAAATGGGTAGCTCCAGATTGAGATCTGAATGCTTGTGGGGGTTTTTTGCTCGGTGATGGATGGGTTTCCTGAAATCAATGAGACGGTAATTGGAAGCACTTCCAGATATATTAGTATGCACTTCAGCAATTTTTGGATTAGATTCAATCAAGATAGCTGCTGCACCTGAGCCTTGTGTTGGCTCTCCACTCGACCCCATCTGATAAAGAGCAATATCCGAACACACCACGATTGCTTTTGATTCTGGAGCATCTGATTTAATAAATCGAATCGCGTTTTTAACCGCATAAATACCTGACAAGCAGGCTTGCTTAAATTCTGGAACTTCGCAATTGACTGAAATGGGATCTACTTTTCTTTTTATTAACTCATCATTTATCATTCCTTTGATAATGACTGAGCCTGTGGAATTGTCGGTACTGGACTCTGTTCCCAATGCAAGATAACCAATATCAGATGGATTAATATCGTATGATTCAATTAACTGTAGGACCGCATTTGCAGCCATAGTATAAATACTTTGATTAGGGCCAAGAATCCTGAAACCAGAACCTATGATATGGTTTATTTTCTCCTTTGAGTTCCCCGTCCAATCACACCAATTAGACAAATCAACCCGGTAGGGGGGGAGGTAAGTTGCAAGACCGCTGATTCCAACTCTGTGATGATCCATATAAATTCTAAGCTATGATTTTGAAGCAAATGATTTTATTAATAAATACTAAATTGTGAAAGAATTATTTCCTTTTATTTGTCAATAATTTTCATAATTCTGAGCGTATTGGTCTGTCCAGAAATACCAGTGACAGTACCGTTAGTGAGGATAACCGTATCACCAACTTTAACTTCCCCAGTGCGAATCATCCTTTTAGAGATTTCAAGAAATAATTCATAGGCATTGCCCTCGGGTGGTATATAAGGATAGGGAATCACGCCACGGCATAGGCTGACTCTTCTTTGGGTATATTTACTCCTAGTAAAAGCAAAGATGGGAACATTGTACCTAAGTCTAGACATCATTTTAGCAGTTGAGCCTGTTTCTGTTAGCGCAATAACTGCTTTAATATTCATTTTCTTTGCAATGCGCATGGAAGCAATTGCGATTGCTTCATCGATGGTTTTAAATTCTGAAATCAACTTATTTTCGGTCTCAGGTAAAGTTTGTTGATATTGTTCTGCCCCTTGACACACTTCTGCCATGGCACGTACCGTTTCTAATGGGTATTTGCCTATGGCTGTTTCTGCCGACAACATTACTGCATCAGTTCCATCCAAAACGGCATTGGAAACATCCGTAATCTCTGCTCTCGTTGGCGTTTGATTGTGAATCATTGATTCCATCATTTGGGTGGCTGTAATGACAATTTTCTTCCCCAT
>UINC01000409.1_pt1 | contig 14684 bp, 15 predicted proteins | sample 5385821 | NCBI WGS metagenome assembly UINC01 (sample SAMEA4666929, study PRJEB26691) | marine metagenome | isolation source: Pacific Ocean | place: Pacific Ocean | collected 2011-10-13 | reverse complement strand
GCTTTCATCTGGTCAAATGGACTTCTTACTACTACTTTTACATCTTCAGCCCCTAGACGCAGCGAGGATCTGCAGCAATCCATAGCCGTATTTCCTCCGCCTAGAACTAACACTTTTTTCCCTATAGAGTCAGTGTGTTCAAAAGCAATACTGGTTAGCCAATCAATACCAATGTGTATATTATTTTCGGCTTCTTGCCTTCCTTCAATACTAAGATCTTTACCCTTAGGTGCGCCTGTTCCCACAAATATAGCGTCAAAGTCTTCTTCAAGTAATGACTCCATACTCGTTATTTCAGAGTTAAACCTGGTTTCAATTCCCATGTTTATAATTTGATCAACCTCATCATCTAGAACTTCAACTGGTAATCTGAAAGCTGGGATATTAGTTCTCATTAGTCCTCCTCCTTGAGGATCCTTTTCAAAAAGTATGCATTCATGACCAAGAACAAGAAGGTCTCTAGCCACAGTAAGTGAAGCTGGGCCTGCACCAATAAGAGCTAGTCTTTTTCCTGTTTTTTCTTGAGGAACTTCGGGTAAAAGATGGGTTATATCGTCTTTGTAATCGTAGGTTACTCTTTTGAGTCTACATATTGCTACAGGCTTTTCATGAGTTCTAGTTCTTCGACAAGCTGGTTCGCATGGTCTATCACATGTTCTTCCTAAAATACCTGGGAAAACATTTGATTCCCAGTTAATCATATAAGCCTCTGTATAATTTCCTTGTGAGATTTGTCTTATGTATTCAGGAACAGGAGTGTGAGAAGGGCAAGCATATTGGCAATCTACAACTTTATGGTAGTACTGAGGGTTATTGGTGTCAGTAACAGGCATAAAGGTCTCTACCTGAGTATTTCTATTTTCAGTTTCATAATCTTGAAGGGGTGATTGTCTAGTAAGCTCAATTTTTTCTTTTAAGGTATCAATGAAAGACCACCTTAAATCTTGAGCTTCTTCTAGATTATGAGTTTTTAAAGACTGTCTGAGATCATATCCCAGTTGGTTTCGTAAAGTTCTTGGAACAGCTACTTTGACCCACCAAGTATTGTGTCTTTTAAAGAGGTATCGAGTATCCATACTGATTAAATTTTAATCTCCTTCAAATAAGGCTGTACCTTAATTTCTCCGTATGGTACATAAAAATTCCTATAATAAAAGCTTTTTTTAGAATAAATAATTAGTTTTTTTTTAAAAAAACCCCTTTACTTTCTCATTTTTCTATATTAAAAGGTACATAAATTCAATTCTTGACAAAATTACTCGGAATTATAAAATTGTGTCTCTATGAAACTTACAACCAAGGGAAAGTATGCTGTGACAGCTTTGCTCGACCTTTCACTGAACCAAATAGACAGAGATTACATTTCTCTTTCACAAATTGCAGAAAGACAAGACATGCCAGTTTCTTACTTGGAGCAATTATTCAGGAATTTAAGAAAATCAGGCATTGTACAGGCTTCCCGAGGACCAAGGGGTGGATATAGGTTAGCTAAGCCCAGTACGGAAATTAATATCTCTGAAGTAGTTGCATCTGTAGAAGACATTCTGGATGCTACGCAATGTGGAGGATCAGCTGATTGCCATTCAGGAAATAGGTGTCTGACACACGATCTTTGGTCTGAACTCAACAGTCAGGTAGATAATTTCTTGATTAGCAAGTCTTTAGAAGACGTTATTGCTAATAAAAGGGCCTCTCTCCAAAAAAAGAATAAGGATTTAATAATCGCAGGTTGATATGAAATTGCCAATATACCTTGACTATGCTTCAACTACTCCTGTGGACCCTAGGGTAGTCACAAAAATGCAAGAGTGTCTTTCATTGGAGGGTAACTATGGTAATCCTGCTTCCAGATCACATGAATTTGGTTGGAAAGCTGAAGAAGCTGTGGAAGAAGCTAGGGCAAATGTTGCTTCTCTGGTTAATTGCGATCATCGAGAGATAGTATGGACCTCAGGAGCTACTGAATCTGACAATCTAGCCATAAAAGGAGCAGCAAGGTTCTACAGAAAAAAAGGAAATCACATTATTACTTCCAAACTTGAGCACAAGGCCGTTTTAGACAGTTGCAGACAGCTCGAAAGAGAAGGCTTTGAAGTAACGTATTTAGATCCTGATGCTACAGGAATAATTAAACCGGAAGAGCTAGTTAAAAATATTAAAGATGAAACTATTTTAGTTTCTTTAATGCATGTTAATAATGAAATAGGTGTGATTAATGATATCGCTGCTCTTGGAGAGATCACTAGAGAAAATGGAATAGTGTTCCATGTGGATGCGGCTCAAAGTACAGGCAAAGTACCTATAGATTTAGCTAATCTAAAGGTTGATTTAATGTCATTTTCTGCACATAAAACTTACGGTCCAAAGGGGGTTGGAGCTCTCTTTGTAAGGAGAAAGCCAAGAGTGAGACTTGAAGCTATGATACATGGCGGCGGTCATGAGCGTGGAATGAGGTCAGGTACTCTGCCCACGCATCAAATAGTAGGAATGGGAGAGGCTTTTAAATTGGCTGAGAAAGAAATGAGTGCAGACAATGAAAGAGTTAGTGCATTACGGGAAAAATTTTGGCAAGGACTAAAAGATATAGAGGAAGTTCATCTTAATGGCCACGAAGAAAAAAGGGCAGCAGGATTTTTGAATGTGAGTTTTAACTTTATTGAAGGAGAGTCCTTAATTATGGCTTTGAAAGATATCGCTGTATCTTCAGGATCAGCTTGTACTTCAGCTAGCTTAGAGCCTTCATATGTTTTAAGGGCTTTGGGTTTGAAAGATGAATTGGCTCATAGTTCTATCAGGTTTGCTTTAGGTAGGTTTACAACAGAACAGGAAGTTGATTACACAATCAATTTAGTTAAAGACTCTGTAACAAAGTTAAGAGAGCTGTCTCCACTTTGGGACATGTATCAAGATGGTATTGATTTGGATAAGGTTGAGTGGGTTCAGCATTAATTAAGGGAGGTGCTTAATGGCATACAGCAAAAAAGTAATAGATAAGTTTGAAAAAACTTTAAAAGAACCAGAAAAAAATAGCGTGGGAAGATGGGATCCATCTGAGGATGATATTGGTACAGGAATGGTTGGAGCTCCGGCTTGTGGTGATGTGATGAGACTTCAAATTAAATGTGAAGCCAAAGATAATACCCATGTAATAAAAGATGTAAAATTTAAAACTTATGGTTGCGGATCTGCAATAGCCTCTTCTAGTGAATTGGTTGACATGCTTAAAGGGAAAACCTTAGAAGAAGCCAAAAAAATAAAGAATGTTGAAATAGCAGAAGCTTTAGATCTTCCTCCAATAAAGATTCATTGTTCGGTATTGGCTGAAGACAGCATTAAGCAAGCTGTAGAGGATTACGAGACTAAGATTTAAGCACAGCAATGAGTCAACCAAAATCCTTTGATCCTAACGGATTTTCGCTTTCAACTGCAGCAGTAAAGCACTTTAAGAACAGTCTTTCTTTAAAGAAAACTGTCAGAGGTATAAGATTTTCTGTTGAAGAAGCTTCGGGTTGTTCAGGTTATACCTATGCTATGGATTTTATAACTGAAATACAAGATGAAGACTTAGTGTTTAACTGCGAGGATCTGCAGATCTGTATAGATCCTCAATCTTTCACATATCTTAAAGGAACAACTGTAGATTTTGTTACTGAGGGTGTTAATGAGGAGGTTAAATTTTTAAATCCTAATGTAAAAGCGGTCTGTGGTTGTGGTGAAAGCTTTGAAATAGATTAGTTATCTTTTTTCTTTTCTAAGTTTAAAAATGACAAAAGTAAAGCTGTATCCCCACGAAGAAATATGTCCTGAGGGTATCGAATTAGAAATCTCTCCGGGTGAGTATCTCTGTGAAAAACTTTTAGACAATGGAATTCCTGTAGAACATGCTTGCGAACTCTCTTGTGCTTGTACAACTTGTCACGTCGTTGTAAGAAAAGGTTTCGATTCATTAGCGGAGGCATCTGATTCAGAAGAAGACATGTTAGATAAAGCTTGGGGCCTTGAACCAGAATCAAGATTAAGTTGTCAAATAGTAGTTGGCGATGAAGATTTAGAAGTTGAATTACCGAAATATACTATCAATATGGTTTCTGAAACTAACTGAGTTTTTTATGAAATGGATAGATATAAATGATATAGCTATCGAATTGTCAGAAAAATTTTCTGAAGTTGATCCTAGGTATATCCTATTTACTGATCTACACAAATGGGTTACAGGATTAGATGATTTTAATGATGAGCCAAATAGGTCAAATGAAAAAATTCTAGAGGCCATTCAAATGGCTTGGATAGAAGAAGTTGATTAACTATTTATCCACTTAATAAGTATAATGCCGCGCAAAACAGGCTTTCTAAAGGAAAATAGATGCAAAATACGCTATCAATTATTAAACCTGATGCAGTAAAGAAGGGGTACACCGAACAAATTTGTACCAGAATTGAAGATTCTGGTTTAGACATTGTACTCAAGAAGGAGTTATTACTAACCCGGAATCAAGCTGAAGGCTTTTACGCTGAACATAAGGGAAAACCTTTTTTTGAAGCGTTAATTAATTTTATGACTTCTGGTCCAGTTCAAGTTCAAGTACTAGAGGGCAAAGGAGCTATATCAAGATATCGTTCTTTGATGGGTAGTACAAACCCAAAGGAGGCTGATCCAGGAACATTAAGACATGATTTCGCAGAATCTATTGATGCTAATGCAGTTCATGGTTCAGATTCATTAGAATCAGCAGCAAGGGAGGTTGCCTACTTTTTTCCAGAACATTAAGTAGAGAGCGACCAATGTCCGAAAAAGAAGAAAGAATTTACCCCGGAGAGCTTCTAAAAGAAGCGAGGAAAAAGACTAGACGAAGATACAAAAGACTTTCTTCTGAACTAGGTATTCCAGAAAAATATTTGGAAGCTTTAGAAGAGAATAACTTTTCTATCATGGCTGGACCTACTTATGTCAAAGGATACTTAAGAGCCTACGCAAAGAAATTAGATTTAGACCCAGAAACTGTCATTATAGCCTTTGATAGATACTTAAAAGATGAAAGAAGGCTAAAGAACAAGGCTATAAAAATAGAGCAGAAAAAGGAAACCAAACAAAAGTTTTCCTACATTTATGCATTTATTTTCCTCCTAATTGCTTCAATTATCCTCTTAATTGTTTTCATTCCCGAAAGAAATAATAATTCTGAAAAGAAAGAAGAAATAAGCTCTTATTCAGGAACTAAAATTAAAAACTCAAATGATATTCCACCTGTTTTAAATACAAAACCAGCCTTAAGCACTGAACTTGAACAAGATACTTCACAGAGTATTTCAGAGTTAAATATCCAAGAAGAAGTAATTGTTTCTGAGACAACTAATGATGTAAAAGATGAAACTAATAAGTTTGCAATCGAAACAACTAATACTATAGAAATGAATTTCTCAGGAGATTGTTGGATAGAGTTAATGGATAAAAATGGAATTATTGAATACAGGTTGGCTAAAGCCGGCTCTGCAATGTTTTTTGAAGGACTAGGTCCGTTTAAATTACTGATAGGAAACAGCAAAAGAGTAGAGTTATTTTACAATGATGCAAAAGTTAGCCTTGCCTCTACCACAAATGTTAAAACTAATGTAAGTTGTTTGGTCTTACCTGAAGGGAGATGTAGTGAATTTACCTTGTCAAATTAAAAGGAGAAAATCCAAGCAAATAATGGTTGGTGATGTTCCTGTTGGAGGGGGAGCTCCTATTTCAGTGCAAAGTATGACAAACACTGATACTCGAGATGTGAAGTCTACTCTAGCTCAAGTTAATAGCCTCAGAGAAACTGGAGCTGACTTGGTAAGGATTTCCGTACCAGATGAAGACTCTCTTACCGCTTTCTCTAAAATAAAGAAAGAATCAAAAGTACCACTTATAGCAGATATTCATTTTGATCATAAACTGGCTTTGGGAGTAATTAAAAACGGAGCAGATTGTTTGAGAATAAATCCAGGCAATATTGGAAAAAGAGAAAAGGTAGAAGAAGTTGTTTCTTCTGCGAAGGATCATGGCGTACCAATCCGAATTGGAGTTAATGCGGGGTCATTAGAGAAGAAGCTGCAAAAAAAATACGGAGAACCAACTGCAGATGCATTAGTTGAGTCAGCTATGAATCACGTTGAAATTTTACAGTCTCTTAACTTCAATAACTTCAAACTGAGCATTAAAGCTTCCGATGTTTTTCTTACTATGGATAGTTATAGAAAGATTTCTAAACTAATTGAACAACCTCTTCATTTAGGCATCACTGAGGCTGGAGGCTTTAGGTCAGGAACCGTTAAATCTGCTATAGGCCTGGGATCACTGTTGTTAGAAGGAATAGGAGATACCATAAGGATCTCTTTAGCTTCTGAACCAGAGAATGAAATAAAAGTAGGTTTCGACATACTCAAAAGTTTAAAGCTAAGATCTCGAGGCATTAATTTCATTGCTTGTCCTAGTTGTTCAAGGATGAATTTTGATGTTATAGGAACCATGAACGAACTTGAAAGACGTTTAGAAAATGTACCTGAAGATCTAGATGTTGCGGTAATAGGATGTTATGTAAATGGCCCGGGTGAATCTAAACATGTTGCTTTGGGTGTAACCGGGGCTTCACCAAAAAACTTAATTTATGTTGATGGAAAGCCCGACCATAAAATAGATAGTGAAAATTTAGTTGATCATCTTGAATCGTTAATAAGAGAAAAAATTAGTAAACAAAAAGATAATCAGGAAACACTTATAGCAAAATCAGATTGAGAAATGACTAAATTTAAAACAATAAGAGGCATGAATGATGTGACCCCAAGCGAGGTTTCAGTTTGGCAATTTGTAGAGGCAAGCATTCGATCTATCTTTGCTTCATATGCTTATGATGAAATTCGGTTTCCTATAGTAGAACAGACAGAGTTATTTTCTAGGTCTGTAGGGGAATCAACAGATATTGTTTCTAAAGAAATGTATACATTTGAAGACAGGAATGGAGATGGCATTTCTTTAAGGCCAGAAGGTACAGCAGGTTGTGTGAGAGCTTGTTTAGAAAATGATCTCTTAAGAGTTGATTCTCCAAGGCTTTGGTACATGGGTCCAATGTTTAGGTACGAAAGACCACAAAAGGGTAGATCCAGACAATTTCATCAGGCTAGTGCGGAAGTTTTTGGAATAGATAACCATAATGTTGATGCTGAGCTAATGATGATGGCTACTAACTTATGGGATGTTCTAGGGATAAAAAATCAGATTAATTTGGAGATAAATAGTTTAGGCAATTCAGATACTAGAAAAAAATATAAAAGTCTTCTACAAGAGTTCTTTCAATCATTTTCTAGCGAATTAGACAAAAACTCACAAAGACAACTAAGAGAAAATCCACTTAGGATTTTAGATTCTAAATCTAAAAAAATTAAAGAAATTTTAGTTAATGCACCTTCGATTTTAGACCAGCTAGATTCTGAATCTGAAGATCACTTCAATAAGTTAAAAGATTTACTTACTAAATCAAATATTGATTTTGAAGTAAACGATAAGCTGGTAAGAGGATTAGATTATTACAACAAAACTGTCTTTGAGTGGAAAACAAAAGAACTTGGGGCTCAAGATACTGTTTGTGGAGGGGGAAGGTATGATGACCTGGTAGCTCAGTTAGGCGGTAAAGATAGCCCTGCAGTTGGATTTTCTATGGGTTTGGAAAGGTTAGTCTTGCTTGTCAAAGAACATTCTAAGGATAAAGTTTCGACAGAAACTGAACTCGACTGTAATTTCATATGTCTAACTGATGACTCGGTTTCCTATGCCCTTATCAATGCTGAAAAGATTAGAGAAGCAATTCCGACTATTAATTTGAAGGTAAACTTACAGGTCACAAGTGCTAATTCTCAATTTAAAAGAGCAGATAAATCAGGATCCAAAATCGCATTGATTGTGGGCGACGAAGAGTTAAAGGATAATACGATCTCAATTAAGGACCTCGAAATAAAAGAATCTCAAGAGACCCTTAATTTGGACCAAATTATAAGCAGACTAAAAAAACTATACTAATAATCAAATGGTTAAGCTTTCTTCAACGGAAGAAGAGAACACAGAATTTCTGGGTTCCTTGTGGGATAAGTATAAGTATCTGATATTGCTTTCATTGGTTTTGTTCGGTGCAGGAATTTTTGGGTGGGAAAGTTGGTCACAAAATAGACTAAGTAACTTACAAGATTCTGCAGACATGTATGAATCTTTCATTAATTCACTAAATGATGATGATTCAGATCAAAAAGTATTAGCTGACCAGATCATTAAAAAATATCCAAACACACTTTATGCAGATTTAGTAACTTTTCATCTTGCTAAAATTTCGGTTGAAGAAGAAGATCTTAATAAAGCTGAAGAGCATCTTATGTGGATATTGCAAAGGCATGATTCAAAATGGGGGTCAGATTTTGATCCAATTGAAGCAACTGCACGTTTAAGACTAGCTAGAGTTTTGATAGCAAACGATAATTCCAATAAGGCTTTAGCAATAATTAACGACTCTGAAAACATGAGTAGCTCACTACATGAAGTTAAAGGAGATGCTGAAGAAAAATTAGGCTCCTTTGCGGAAGCTAAGTTAAGTTATCTCAAAGCACTTGAGTCAAACCAAAGTCAGTCGGTAGAAGCAATTTTAAAAATGAAATTAGCTAATCTGGATATCTGAAATGCATAAAACCCTAAAACTTTTTACAATTTTCCTGTCACTAATAATTTTAAGTGGCTGCTCTTCTTTAAGTTGGTTGAAATTCTGGGGAGATGATGAAGAGGAGATAGAACTTCCAGCTGTCTTAGAGGAAATAACTCAAAAGGTCAGTATCAATAGCTTGTGGGAAGCAAAGGTAGGAAAAGAAAAAATTCAGGGGAGAATTCTTCCTTCTATAAGCGGAGAAAGAATCTTTTATATAAATGCTGAAGGAGAACTATTCGCTTTTGAAAAAAATAATGGAAGAAAGCTATGGGAAAAGGAAACAGATGATCAAGCTTCAGGAGGAATAGAGACTGCCTTTAGAAAAATCATTTATGGAACTTTGGATGGTGAAGTAGTAGTTTTAAACCAAGAAAATGGAGAAGAGACTTGGAGAGCCCAAGCTACTAGCGAAATACTTTCTTCACCAATTACAAATGGCAGTGTTGTTGTAGTTCAAGGAGCAGATGGGAGTGTAACGGGATTTGATTTTGATGATGGGAAGCAGAGCTGGATACACCAAGTTACTGTACCTAACTTAAGTTTACGTGGAACTTCTACTCCAATATTAAAACAAGGGTTTATTTTTACAGGATTCGCAAATGGAACAGTGGCAATGATTTATCCAGATTCAGGTGCTGTAAGATTAGAATTACCCATCACAATTAATGAAGCTGCTTCCGAGTTAGAAAGAATTGTAGATATAGATGGGAAAGTTGTAGTTGCCAGTGATGTGTTAGTGTCAGCTTCATATCAAGGCCATATAACTGCTATAGATTTGCAACAGGGCAGGCCTATTTGGCAAGAAAAGGTTTCAACTACCAAAGACTTAGTTGAGGTTAGATCTAGAGTTGTTGCCATAGATGATAAAGATATCTTGAAAGCTTTTGGTTTGTCTTCTGGCGTAGTTTTATGGCAACAAGAAGGGTTAAAGTTAAGAGGATTAACTTCTCCAGTAAGCGTTAGAGGGAATATAGCTGTAGGTGATTTTGAAGGGTACATTCATATAATTAATGGCGGTGATGGTTCCTTCTTAGGTAGATTTAGAGCTTCCAAGAATCCAATTGTCGAAATAGTTTCTGAAGGAGACAAGTTAGCAATAACCGATGATAAAGGCAGGTTGTTTTTCTTATCTCTTACATAACTCTTTATAATCACTTATTTTTCATTACTGAACATATTGAGTCATGTCTTCTATAGTAGCTATTGTTGGGAGACCTAATGTAGGCAAATCTAGCTTATTTAACTTATTAACAGGATCCAGAGCTGCACTTGTAGCTGATTTTTCTGGCTTAACTCGAGATAGACAGTATGGGGGCGACTCTATGTCTTCAGCCATATTAATTGATACTGGTGGCTTAGGAAGTGATTCTTCAAACCTAAGTAAAGATGTTATCAAACAGACAAATTTAGCAATTGAAGAAGCAGACTTCTTGTTCTTTATGGTGGATGGAAAAGACGGATTGGTGCCTCTTGACGAAGAAATCGCTAAGAAGCTAAGAAAAACCAATAAGCCCGTTAAGCTAATAGTTAATAAAATAGACAACGCCAAAGACTTTGAAGTCAGTACAGAGTTTGATCAACTAGGGTTCAAAGATAAGGTCATAATTTCTGCTGCACATAATCAAGGCTTAGATAAGATAAAGAAAGCTCTACTAGAAATTTCCCCTAAAACTGAACCAAACCTAGAAAAAAGAAATAACCTGGTCGTTTCTTTGTTAGGTAGACCAAATGTTGGTAAATCTACTTTATTAAATAAATTATCAGGATTCGAAAGAGTTTTAGTCTCTTCAGAATCAGGAACCACAAGAGACTCAATAGAAGTTCCTGTTAAAGAAGGAGAAATAACTTTAATAGACACAGCAGGGGTTAGAAAAAAGAGTGCTGCCAAGGGTAAAGTTGAACAATTTTCAATTTCACAATCTCTAGAAGCAATTAAGAAGTCCAATGTGGTTATCCATATTTTAGATGCTGTAGAGCCACTTGTTGATCAAGATATGCATTTATTAGGACTGGCGTTATCAATTGGAAAACCGGTCCTTCTTGTTGCTAATAAAATTGACCTTTTAAATAAAGAGGAATTATCTAACTTAACCGAACATATATTCAGAAAGTTAACTTTTGCAAAGTTTGTGGGCTTAACTTTAATTTCAGCCAAGGAAGGTAAGGGTTTAAAGGAATTATTAAATTTAGCTGAAGAGGCTCATTTAGCAAGCAGCAAGGATTTTGATACATCAGCACTCAATAAGATTTTAAATGAAGCCATAAAAAAACAACCCCCTCCATTAGTAGGAAGATTTAGACCAAAGTTGAGATATGCCCATCAAGGAGGAAAGAACCCTCCTTTATTTATTATTCATGGAAATAACTTAAAAAAACTTCCCTCTTCTTATGAGAAATATATAGAAAATTATTTCAGAGAACATTTAAAACTGAGATCCACACCCTTATTCATAGAATTACGTGAAAGCGATAATCCCTATAAAGACAAACCAAATCTATTGACTGGAAGACAAAAAAAGAAAAGAAAAAGAATGATCAAAAGAACTAAGAAATAATGACAAGAGATAACAATAAAATTATCTTTTTTCTGTTAGTCTGTTTTCTTTTTGTTAGCCCTAATCAACTACAAGCAAGAGATTTGAAAGAATTGAATCCTCCGAAACCAAAAAAAGAAGCTGTCGAATTTGAGGCACATGGAGTAGTAAGAACTGATGAATATTACTGGATGCGGGATGACACAAGAAAGAATCCAGAAGTAATAAATCACCTCAAATCAGAAAATAAGTATCTAGAAGAGTGGTTTAAGGCTGATCTAGATCAGAGAGATGAGTTATTTGAAGAAATAACTTCAAGAATTCCTAAAAAAGAAGATTCAGTCCCCATTCCTTTTGGAACCTACGAGTATTTTAGAAGATATGAACCAGATAATGAGCATGCCATATACGTTCGTAAAAAACTTAAATCAAAGAAAGAAGAGGTAATCTTAGATGTAAATATTTTAGCTAAAAAATCTAAGTTTTATACTTTATCTAATTGGAGTATCTCGCCCTCTGAAGATTTGATGGCCTTAGCGGAGGACACCACTGGAAGAAGAAAATATGAGTTGAAAATAAAAGATATTGGCGCTGATAAATTTCTAAGTGACAGTGTTAAAAATACTTCTGGTGCAATGGCCTGGTCTCTAGATGGCCAATATTTATTTTATGTATTAAGGGAAAAGGAGACCCTTCTTCCATACCAGGTCTATAGGCACAAAATTGGAGATAAGCAATCTCAAGACCAATTGGTTTATGAAGAAAAAGACGAAACCTTTTACGTTACCGTTGGGAATTCTCGTTCAATGAAATACATAGAAATAGATATCTCAAGCACAACAAGTAGCGAAACTCTTTTAATTGATGCAAAAAATCCAAAAAGTGAACCAATAAAGGTATTTGCTAGAGAAGATGATCACCTTTATTCAGTAGAAGATGATACGAATAGATTACTTATCCTCACCAACTGGCGGGCAAAAAACTTTAGATTAATTGAAACATCATTAAGCAAATCATCCAAGAAGGCCAGTTGGAAAGAATTGGTTCCACACAGAGATGATGTCTTGTTGCAGTCTTTTTTAACCTATCCTTCTAACATTGTCTTACTGGAAAGAGAAAGAGGTTTGAGACAAATTAGGGTAATGAGCTCAAAAGGAAAGCTTCTGAGAAAAGTTAAATTTAATGATCCAGCTTATTCAACATATTTTGCAGCAAATCCTGAGTACCACAGTAAGAAATTGTATTTTGGCTATACAAGCATGCGAACTCCTGAAAGTGTCTATTCGTATGACCTAAAAACAGGCAGAAGAAAACTACTTAAACAGGCTGAGGTTCTGGGGACTTTCTCACCCAGTGTTTATAAAGTTGAAAGAAAATCTATTGAAGCAAGAGATGGTACAAAAGTACCTGTTTCCTTGGTCTACAAAAGAGATTCATTTAAAAGAGGTAAAAATCCTCTTTTAGTTTATGGGTATGGTTCTTATGGCAATTCTATCGATCCTGGATTCAGCTCAACGAGACTTACACTCCTAAATAGAGGATTTGTGTTTGCTATAGCTCATGTTAGGGGAGGGCAAGAACTTGGTAGGCAGTGGTATGAAGATGGAAAGATGTTTAAAAAACTGAATACCTTTTATGATTTTATTGATGTAACTAAAGGTCTTATTAAACAGGGTTATGCTGACTATGAAAGGGTTTATGCGGCTGGCGGAAGTGCAGGTGGAATGTTAATGGGCGCTATTATGAATATGGAGCCAGAACTTTATAACGGTATCATTTCAAATGTCCCATTCGTGGATATTATTACAACGATGTCTGATCCTTCAATCCCTCTCACTACGGGTGAATACGATGAATGGGGGAATCCAGAAAACCAAGACGAGTTTGAATATATTATGCAATATTCTCCATACGATAATATTGATGATCTTAATTACCCTAGTACTTTAGTGACCGCTGGATTATGGGATTCACAAGTTCAGTATTATGAGCCTGCTAAATATGTAGCTAAATTAAGGGAATATAATAAATCTAGTAATCCTGTATTAATGAAAGTAAACCTTTCTGCTGGTCATAGCGGAGTCAGTGGCAGATTTGCTAGTTTAGAAGAGGTAGCTATGGAATACGCTTTTTTGTTACGCATTGATAAAAATCAAAGGTAAAAACTATTAGTACAGAAGAAAGAAATAAGCGAATAATAACGCTATTAATTCCCACTGTTATTTTTGTAAGCATGGGTCAATCTGTTTACTGGCAAACTATGCCTCTTATAGGTCGTGAACTAGGCTTTAGTGTTAAATTAATTACTTCTCTGGTTTCCTTCTCAGCTTTAATGTTTCTAATTTTTACTCCTTATTGGGGTAAATTAAGTGACAGAAAAGGAAGGAAATTTGTACTTATAATAGGGTTAGTTGGGTATATCACTTCGACCTTTCTTTTTTGTTGGATAGCTTATTTAGGGCTAATAGGTTACTTCACTTTTACTGCCCTTATTTTCTTTATGCTGTTAGCCAGAGTTATTAATTCTGCTTTAGGTGCAGGAATGAGACCAGCAACGGGTGCTACAGTAGCTGATGTTACCACCGAAGAAAATAGATCTGCAGGAATGGGACAATTTGGCGCAGCTAACAACATAGGTACAATCTTAGGCCCAGTCTTAGTATCGTTTATTGCCTTTCTTTTAGCTAATACAGCTATTTTCCCAACTTCATGGGAACCTTACGGTCGACTGATACCTCTTTTGTTAATGTCTTTTCTTATGATGCTTGCTTTATTTTTTGTATATTTTTATCTACCTGAATCATTTGTCAGACAAGAAAAAAGCAGCCCTCAGCAAGGATTTAATTTTGATAAAAAAAATCTCATGCTGATTTCTACAGGCGTTCTAATATTTTCATCTTTTGCGATCATTCAATCCATTACAGCGTTCTACCTTCAGGATACCTTTTCATTATCAATTTTAGTAACTCAGCAAAGTTTAGGTATAGCCTTAGGATTTATGGCACTTACTTCAATAGTTGCGCAATTAACAATCGTCCAAAAAACTAAAACACACCCTATTAGACTGGTTCAATGGTCAACCCCTTTCTTTATAATTGGGACCTTAGTAGTAGTATCCGCCGACAATTTCATTATTTATGTATTAGGAATGTCTATCATTGGACTTGGAATGGGCTTAGGGACTCCGGGATATACAGCAGCTGCTTCTTTAAATTCAGATTCGGAAAGTCAAGGAGCTGCTGTAGGGTTAGCTATGGTTGCACCTGGATTAGGATTTTCTATAGGACCCCTTTTAGGAGGGTTTTTATACGAAGCTTCGCCAATACTTCCTTTCTTAACAATCCTGCCCATCTTCGCTCTTGTTTTCTTAATTGCCTCATACATTAACAAAAGCAAGTTAGCAGAAAAAACTTTATAGCATTAGGCTTACTGCCAAATTATA
>UINC01000406.1_pt1 | contig 14695 bp, 13 predicted proteins | sample 5385821 | NCBI WGS metagenome assembly UINC01 (sample SAMEA4666929, study PRJEB26691) | marine metagenome | isolation source: Pacific Ocean | place: Pacific Ocean | collected 2011-10-13 | reverse complement strand
GTGGCTGAGCAATGCCCGGAGGTCCACTCGGCGGTCTTCTCCCGATGGCAGCACCACCACCTCGGCCCCCGCCTGTTCTAGGGCTAAGACCCGCGAGTCGGGCGCGGCTTCCGTTGTGGCGATGAGCGTGGAACCTGGCTGGCTGAACATTACAGCCTTGACGGGGGTGTGGCAAACGCTGTCTACCACTACTCGCAGCGGTTGGCGTACCAAGGGAGTGCCCTTGTCATCTCGGGCGGTCAGGTATGGGTCGTCGGTCAGAGCTGTATTCACGCCTACCAGGATGGCGTCGCAGACCCGACGCATCTTCTGGACGAACCCTCTGGCGTCCGGCCCCGTGACCCACTTGGAGTCGCCGGTATGGGTGGCGATCTTCCCGTCCAGAGTCATGGCGTACTTCACGGTGACGAAAGGCGTGCCTGTGGCGATGTGTTTGGCGAAGGACTCATACAGCTCTTTGGCGCCCTCAGCCTCTTCCTCCACTACCGTTATGCCGGCGGCGGCAAGCTCGTCTCGCCCGTTGCCAGACACGTCGGGATTGGGGTCGACGACGGCAAAATGGACCTCTGCGATGCCTGCGGCGATTATGGCTTTGGTGCACGGCGGGGTACGGCCCCAGGTGCAGCAGGGTTCTAAGGTGGTGTAGAGGGCGGCGCCGCGGGCCTGGTCGGAGGCCTGTTTCAGGGCAACTATCTCGGCATGGTCCCGCCCCGGGGGCTGGGTGGCGCCGGCCCCGACCTCCACGCCGTCTTTTACCAGCACCGCGCCCACCGCGGGATTGGGGCTGGTGGACCCCACGACCTCTTGGGCCAATTCAACGGCCCTTTGCATGTGGCTCATCGCTTGGGTTAAGACGCCTGATCGGGTTTTTCACGCGCGAAATCTTGGCTGAACCGGCTGGCTGTGGGTACGGTCTGGCCCTGGTACTTGCTGCCCAGGGACTCGGAGCCGTAGAGGCGGTCTGCCGGCGTTGTGAGGCGTAGATAGGAGATTTGCCCTATCTTCATACCGCAGTACAGAGTGATCGGCAGCCGGGCCAGATTGCTGAGTTCCAATGTCAGGTGCCCCTTCCAACCGGGGTCGACAAATCCGGCGGTGGAGTGTATTACCAGTCCGATGCGACCCAAGCTGCTCTTGCCTTCGAGGCGGGCCACCAAATCGTCGGGCAGTTCGATGTTCTCCAGGGTGCTGCCTAGCACGAACTCGCCGGGATGGAGGATGAAGGGGCTGTCTTCTCGTATCTGGACCATTTGAGTTAGGTCTTCCAGGCCCTCTTTGACGTCGATATAAGGACGACGGGAGTTGGCGAAGACCAAGATACTACTGTCCAGATGCAGGTCAACACTGGCCGGTTGGATGTTTTCCGGGTTAAGGGGCGAGATAACGATGCGTCCCTTGTCCAGCTCTTCTTTGATGGTCCGGTCGCTTAAGACCATGTTACTCCCGTAGAAAACACGTTTCGGGTCTGGATGATAGGGGTTCCAGATAGCAGGATTCTAACAACCCTCGAAATGCCCCGCAAGTGAGAATCGACTCATTTGATACGAATGATCCCCTCCCTCATGTATGGGGAGAGGCGGGATGGGGGCGATGGCTCTAAACAAGTCATCCGACAACAACCAATGCGGGTTGCCTGGATCCCAGCCTTCCCCGGAACGACGAAGGCTGGGTCACCCAAGTTAAATGAGGGATCTCGCCTCGTGCTGTGGACTGGCTCTGCTTCAACTCGCCTTAGTCAGCGATGGCGAAGACTCCCTGCACGTTTACATTCGCATCCAATTCCCCGGCCAAGATGCTGGTGGACTTGTCTCCAGCGAACCCGAAGGCTGCCGCGGACTCGATCCTGGAGAATGACTGGGGCACGCTGCTGCCCGACTCGGTGAGGAAGACCAGCTTACCCAGTTTAACTCCCGCCAGAGTGGCCATGGCGTTGGCCTTGGTGAAAAGGTCGGCGATGGCCTCTTCCCGGGCCTCATTCTGGAGGGGCTTGATGTTTTCGATGGTGAAGCTGACGCGGTCGATGCGTACCAAGTTATCGGCTGCGTCGATCGCGCCATCGATGATGTTCCCGATGTTGTCTAGCTCGCGGACCTTGATGGTAAGGGTGTTGGTCACCTGGTAACCGATGAGCACCCGTTCGAACTCCGCCCGGCACCCGCCACATCGGGTGATCTCCTGGGTGTTGTAACGGGGACTGATGCTGAATTGGCTGGTCTGCATGTCCCGGTCTTGGATGTTGTTGCTCCTAAGCACCGAGATGGTGGCGTCGATGGCGCCGGCCGCCATACCGCGGGCATCGGACGCCGTGTCGGCCAGGGCTTCCACGCCCAGGCTGAGCAACCCTAAGTCGGGGTCACCGGTCGCTTTACCAGTGCCGTTGACCCATATGCCGGTATTGACACCAGAGCCCGACCGGAGCAGGTGGGCAGCCGCCTCGGAGCCGCCGGCTGCGGAGGGTAGCTCTGACAGGTTGCCCGTCGCCCCGTCCCCGGCGTTGTCAGAACTGCAGGCCACCGCCAATAATAGGGCTAGGGCGGCGCCCAACGAGACCAAAATCTTTTTGCTCTGTATTATCGTTCGGTCCATGGTGTCAATCTCCCATAGTTTTTCGCTTATCGGCATTGCGTACATGGCTTAAGACGGAAGGGAAGGCGAAAAAGTTTGCAGGGCACGAAAGCAGGTGTTCGAACGGGACTTAAACCGCGTCCCGCCGGCCAGCCACGGAAGGGCAAAAATTCCCCAGCCTGCCGCGGACAGTCCTGCAGGCCACCCCAGTCCCGGCTACCCCTGGAAGTTGACTCTGCCGTCTAGTAGGCCTCGGGCCATGACGAACTTGTGTATCTCTGACGTGCCGCCGCCGATGCGGGCGTGGCGCAGGATGTGGTACCAGTGGGCGATCGGCAGGTCTAGGGTCTCTCCTGTGCCGCCGAAGATCTGCATGATTTTATCTATGCTTCGCCAGCCCCATTCTCCGGCGCAGTACTTGATCATGGAAGCTTCCACCCGCACTTCCTCGCCAGCGTCAGCCCGTGCGGCCGTCTCCCTGGTGATAGAACGGAGGGTCATAATGTCGGTGTAAACGTCGGTCAGCATATACTGGATGGCCTGTCGGTCGGCGATGGGCCGTCCGTAGGTGACTCTCTTTTGGGCCCAGTCGACGGCCATCTCCAGGGCCCGGCTCAGGATGCCGGTAGCCATGGACCCGCGGAGCATCCGGTCGTGGTGCACCAGCCATTTTTGCCCCAAAGTGAACCCCTGTCCCACCTCACCCAGCACTTTGGTCCGGGGCACGCGGACGTTGTCAATGTTGACCGTGTACTGTTGGGCCTTGCCGGGGTTTACCCAGAGCCGGATGGGGTCGAAGCTTAGCCCGGGAGTCGGGTTATCGATGATGAACATGGTTATGCCGCCGCGCTGGCGCTTCTCCGGGTCGGTCACCGCCTGGACCAGCAGGTAATCGGCGGAGGCGGCCCCGGAGATAAACGTCTTGGTGCCGTTGATCACCCAATCGTCGCCGTCCAGCACCGCGTTGGTCTGCATCATTCCGCCGGGGTCGGAGCCGGCGTTGGGTTCGGTCTGGCCGAAGGCGTAGTGCAGCTTGCCATCAACTGAAGGCAGCAGGTATTCCTGTTCTTGGTTTGGGGTGGCCGAGCCGATCATCATCATGGGTACTGGTGAGGTCGGCAGTTGTACGATGCTCTTGTGTACTTCCTCATCAAGGACGACGTGGCCCAGGGCACCCATGCCGCCGCCGCCGTACTCCTCGGGCACGAAGGACGTGTAAATACCGGTGTCCTTGGAGACCTTGTTCAGGCGGTCCCAGGCTTCTTTTGGAAGAACACCGAGTAAACCGGAAAGGGCCTCGGCGATGCCCCTAGGAGCGCCCGGCTCATCCACTCCGTCTTGGGACGGGTTAGCCAGGAATTCCGCCTCCAGGGGATAGCATTCGTCCTTAACTATCTGGCGGATGGTGTTCTTGAGGGCGTCTAGCTCTGGGGATAGGCCTGCTTGCATGAGTTTTCTCCGGGAGCGGTGATCGGTCAAGAAGAACATAAAGCGCAATGAGGCCCAAGGTCAACTGGGCAACGCGATTTTGGAATCAGGGGTGAAGAGTAACTAGAGAGGCCGGGGTCAGTGGAAGGGGCAGACTCGGAAGAAAGCACCAGAGATGCCACGGAGGCCATCATCGGTGTCGCCGATTTGGTTGGTATAGCTTCCCAGGGCTACACTGGACGCGCCCGGTTGTTCAGCCACAGCTTGGCCGATGGCGGCCACCGCCGTTGCGGCAATGGATAGAGTGAGGACCCCGACGACTAAGATTGTGGCGATTTTTGGTTTCATAGTTGCAACACTACCGGGAGATCGCGGAGATCGCGTGCGGTTCATGCAACCTATCACTGATATGGATTCATCTTATACCTAAGATTCCGCGAAAGCCAGATTCGGTCCTTTGTATTGGGCGGGCCAACCGTGGACTCCGTAGTGGAGGCACACTGGATTCATGGACCCCCATGCTAGAATAGATGACGGTCTACGCACGTATACGCCAGCTTTTAGACATTGGATCGCCAAATGCAATTTCGCAACCTCCCCAGCGTTGATAGTGTCCTCGCCAACAAGAGTGTAGCCGCCGCCGTTGAGTCCTTTGACCGCGACTGGGTTGTTGGCCTGGTGCGTGAAGAGTTGGATGCGGCGCGAGAGCAGATCAGGCAGGGGGCTGACTCCCCCGATGCCGACCACCTTGCCGTGTCGACCCTCCAGCGCATAGACGACACCATGCGGGCCGAACCGCGGCAGGTAATCAACGCCACCGGGGTGGTGATCCACACCAATCTTGGGCGAGCTCCCTTGAGCCGCGCCGCTATCGAGGCCTCCAACCAAGCGGCCCAAGGGTACTCCAACTTGGAGCTTGACCTGGCCACCGGACGCCGCGGCTCCCGGCAAGCGCAGGTGCAGTCCCTCCTTCGCCAGATCACGGGGGCCGAGGCTGCCCTGGCGGTGAACAATAACGCCTCGGCTATGCTCCTGGGTCTTTCAGCCCTGGCCTCTGGAAAAGAGGTGGTCGTCTCCCGGTCAGAAGCCGTGGAGATCGGAGGCGGTTTCCGGGTCCCTGACGTTCTGCGCCAAAGCGGCGGTACCCTGGTAGACGTCGGTACCACCAACCGAACTTACGTCAGCGACTATGACGATGCTGTCACCGAAAACACAGCCGCTTTCCTGAAGGTCCACGCTAGCAATTTCCGGGTCGAGGGATTTACGGCCTCCGTGGCGACCGCCGAACTGGCGGAGGTAGGCGCTAGAAGAGGAATTCCGGTGCTCCATGACGTAGGTTCCGGCAGCCTTCTCCTAACCGAGAAATACGGCCTGGCTCACGAACCGACGCCCCAGGAAAGCATCAAGGACGGGACTGGATTGGTGTTCTTCTCTGGCGACAAGCTATTGGGCGGACCCCAGGCGGGTATCGTGGTCGGCAAGAAAGACTTGGTTGACTTGCTGGCCCGGCACCCGCTGGCCAGGGCAGTGCGCATCGACAAGTTAAGTCTGGCCAGTCTTACTGCAACCCTGTTGCATTACCTCAAGGGCGAGGCGGAGAAGGAGATTCCGGTCTGGCGCATGATCTCCACAACTGAGGCCGCCCTCAAGAAGAGGGCCAAGTCTTGGCAGACAGGCCTGGAATGGCCCTCGTCGGTTAAGGAGAGCCGTTCCGCGGTCGGCGGTGGCAGCCTGCCGGGAGAGACATTGCCGTCATGGGTGCTGTCTCTGGACTGCCAGAGGACCGGCGCGGAAGAGGTCATGCGACGGTTGCGCGGGAGCAGCACCCCGGTGATCGCCCGCATCGAAGAGGACCACGTCTTGCTGGATCCGCGAACGGTGTTACCCGAAGAAGATGCGCTACTACTGGACGCTCTCAGTTCAGCGGTCGCCAACTGAACTATTAACGGACCGATGATTCAAAAAGATAGGAAAGCTGGATGACCGATTACCTACTGGTGCACGGCGCAGGGCAAGGCGCTTGGAGTTGGGACCCGGTTTGGGGACATCTGACCGCCCCTGAGGAACACCCACCTACTCTGCACAAACGCCGCCGGGCTAACCGGGTCCACCCCCTTGAGCTGCCCGGTCACGGGGCTGATGCTGGCGGGGACACCTCCGCAGTACGCCTGGAGGAGTGCGTCCAAGCCATCACCCGGACCGTGGAGCGGGAGCAGTTGAAGGACCTGGTGCTGGTGGGCCACGGTTTCTCGGCAAGTCTGGTGGTGCAGGCGGCCAGCGAGATGGAGGTCCCACCCAAACGCGTGGTGTTGGTGGCCGGAATCGTTCCCGCCCCCCAGCGTCCGTTGCTCAGCGCCTGCCCAGCGAAAACACGGATCGCCTTCCGTGTGATGTCCATGCTCAGCTCTTTCTCCGGCCAGGAGCTGAAACTGCCCAGTGCGGCCATCAATGGTTTCTTGTGTAATGGCATGGACTCCATGGAGGTGGTGCGGCTTCTGGGGTTCTTTGGCCCGTTGCCAACCAGGGTTCTGAAGTCGCGATTGCCCATGGAGACCTCGGAGCTGCCTTGCCCAGTGACCTATGTAGTGCTGAGCCAGGACAAGATGTTCCCGCCCGACGCTCAATCTCGCGTCGTCGCCAGATTCGAAGGGGCGGAAACCGTGGAGATAGAGTCCTGCCACCAGGTGATGGCCCAACACCCCGAGGAATTGGCCGAGGTGCTGCTGGTCTATGCTTAGGTGCCACCTGGCCTGTCTGGTCAGCTCCGTAAGGGCAGATTTCTAACCTGACCTTTCTCAAGGAAGACGTTGCTCGGAGCGGCAAGGATGGTTTGTTGAGTGACCTGGTAACCGTAGGCGAATCTTATTTGGCCGGTGGGTAGAAACCCACCTCTAAGTTTTAAGGCGAGCCCCATGGGGTCCGGCCTTTGCCGGAATGATGGACCTTTTTTGGTTATCGCTGGGTGATTGTAAGGCCTAGTGGTGATGGCCGTGGTCTTCCTCCTCCTCTTCGTGCTCTTCGGTAATTAGCGCCTGCGAGGTGAGAATCATCGAGCCCACGCTGGCGGCGTTTTCCAGGGCGGCGCGGGTGACCTTGGTCGGGTCGATGATACCCTTGGACACCATGTCTCCGTAGTCGTTGGCCTTGGCGTCGTACCCAAAGTTGGCTTCGCTGTTGTTGCGGACCTCCTCCAACACGACGGCGGCTTCGTGCCCAGAGTTATTGGCGATGATCCGGATAGGGGTCTCCATCGCCTTTCGCAAGATGATCTTGCCCACGTTTTCGTTGTCGGGTAAGGTCAGTCCGTCTAGGGCTGACGTGGCGCGGATGTAGGCAACTCCTCCGCCGGGGACGATGCCCTCTTCGATGGCGGCCCTGGTGGCCGACAGAGCGTCTTGAACTCTGGCCTTGCGCTCTTTGAGCTCCGGCTCGGTGGGCGCGCCGACTTTCACCACGGCGACTCCTCCCGACAGCTTGGCCAGCCGCTCCTGCAGTTTCTCTTTGTCGTATTCGGAGGTCGTCTCCTCAATCTGGACCTTGATCTGCTCGGTGCGGCCCTTGATGTCGTCTGAAGTTCCGCCGCCATCGATGATGGTGGTGCGGTCCTTAGTGGACTCGACGCGACGAGCCTGACCCAGGTCAGCTATGGTCGCCTGATCCAGACGGCGACCGGTCTCTTCGGAGATTACCTGGCCTCCGGTGAGCACGGCGATGTCTTCCAACATGGCCTTGCGACGGTCGCCAAAACCGGGGGCTTTTAGCGCAAGGCAATTCAGGGTCCCACGCAGCCGGTTGACCACCAACACGGCCAGTGCTTCGCTGTCGATGTCCTCGCCTATGATCACCAGGCTCTTACTAACCTGGAGGACCTGTTCCAGCAGGGGAACCAATTCGGCAGAGGCGGAGATCTTCTTGTCGGTTATTAGGATGTACGGATTCTCGATGACCGCTTCCATGCGCTCCGGGTTGGTGACGAAGTAGGGGCTGATGTAACCGCGGTCGAAGTTCATGCCTTCGACATATTCGGTCTCGGACTCGATGCCTTTGCTCTCTTCGACGGTGACGACGCCCTGGGCGCCAACTTTGTCGAGCACGTCGGCCAGCATGTTGCCGATCTCTTCGTTGTTGGCCGAAACCGAGGCTATCTGAGCCATCTGCTCCCGGCCCTTGATGTCGTTGGAGTTCTTGCGTAGTTCGGCCACTACGGCGGCCACGCTCTTGTCGATGCCCCTTTTGATGGCCATGGGGTCCGCGCCGGCCGCCACGTTCTTGATGCCTTCCTGCACGATGATTTGGGCCAGGATGGTGGCAGTGGTGGTCCCGTCGCCGGCGACCTCGTTGGTCTTGGAGGCGGCTTCTTTCATCAGTTGCGCACCCATGTTCTCGAAGGACTCGGGCAGGTCGATTTCTTTGGCGATGGTCACACCGTCGTTGGTGATGACGGGTGCTCCCCATTTTTTCTCGAGAATGACGTTTCGGCCTTTGGGACCCAGGGTCAATTTCACGGCGTTGGCGATGGTGTCGATACCGCGGAGTAGCGCTTGTTGGGCCGCCTCGTCGCGGATGATCTCTTTGGCAGGCATAAATGTCTCCTTAAATCTGGGGTGGAGAGTCCTCTCCCTGGTCTATCTTTACTACCGTTTCTAGTTTCTCCATATGATGATGGCCAATATGTCGTTGGCACCCAAGAAGAGAACTTCCCCATCTTGGACTTCGACTTCGGTCCCGGCGTATTTGGAGTAGATCACGATGTCGCCGGCCTTAACTTCCATGTCAACCTGTTTGCCGTTTCCAGCATCCGACCCGGCCCTGCAGCCACGACCTCACCTTGTTGGGGTACTCTTGGATGGTGTCGGGCAAGTATATCCCATCCTGGGTGACGCCTTCTTGTTTGATGAGGCGGACATAACCCGGTCTCCCGTGGGTTTCAAGTCGGTTGCTGATTTGGCGCTGGTGGTCATCGCGAATTCCTCTATCTCTATATGATCATCCCTGGCGGTCATTGCCGGACTTGGCCGTATAGCCGTATAAAGGATAGAACCGGGTCTGCCAACGGTCAAGTTATGAGTGTCTGACGGCCTAAAGGCTTGGCCAGAATAACCTCATGCTAGACTGCGGCATGGCATTCTCCGCAGATCTGCATCTACATTCCCGCTACGCGTACGCCTGTAGCAAGGACCTGAATTTGGCCAACATGGCCGCCTGGGCCAAGGTCAAGGGGATCGGCCTGTTGTCCAGCGCCGACTTCACCCATCCCGCATGGCTGGCAGAACTGGAAGAGAACCTGACGCCGGTCGAGGACGGGGCCTATGAATTCGACGGAGTTAGGTTCGTTCTAGGCACCGAACTTAGCTGCATTTTCAAACAGGGGGGCGCTCCCGCCGAGTTCATCTGCTGGTCTTTGCCCCCGGATTCGATGCCGTCCACGGCATCTGTGAGATGCTCCAGAAGCTGCATTCCAAGCTAAACGGCGACGGCCGGCCCACGGTCTGCGCCTCTGCACGGGACCTGACCGCTCGGCTATTGGATACCGACGAAGCCTGCATGGTGGTCCCGGCCCACATCTGGACTCCCTGGTACGGGATGCTGGGTTCCAAGTCTGGGTTTGACGCCCTAGAGGAATGCTTTGGGGATATGACGCCGCATATTCCCGCGACTGAAACGGGACTGTCCAGCGACCCGGAGATGAACTGGGGCATGCCCGGTCTGGCGGGCAAGACCATCGTTTCCTTCTCAGACGCCCATTCTCTGCCCAATATGGGCCGGGAACTCACGGTTTTCCAGGGCGATGCGGGCTACCGGGACCTGGCCGCCGGGCTGAGAGACAACCTGGTGGAACGGACCCTGGAGTTCTTCCCCGAAAAGGGGAAGTACCATCTGAGCGGACACCGCAAGTGTGGGATCAGCCAAACACCCGGCGAGACGGGTGAGATGGGAATTCGATGCCCTGAGTGCGGGCGTCCACTGACTTTGGGGGTGCTGCACCGGGTACAGGAGTTGTCTCGGGACGAAGGACAGTCCGATGGCGAAGAAAGGCGTCCGTTCACGAAGTTAGTGCCGCTCATCGAATTGTTGGCCCACACTATGAGCAAAGGTCGGGCGGCCAAGTCGGTAGGCCTGGCTTACCACCGCATCTGCACCGAACTGGGTGGAGAGGTCCGCGTTTTGACCCAGGCCGGGTACGGCGACCTTGAACGGGTCGGCGGAGAGACCCTCGCCATAGCCGTGACCAAGGTCAGGGACGGTCAGGTTGAGATTGTGCCTGGCTTCAATGGACAGTCGGGATGGTGCACCCGACGGATTGGCGGACTATCGACTGGCTCTGGCCGCTGACTCTTTGGGCGGGTTCAACGCCATGATGCCGGCCTCCAGGGTTATCGGGTCGTAGGACGCCAGAGCAACCTCCTGTCCCACAGCTAGGTCCTGAATGCCCAATGTCCGGCCTTGCTGGGTAATCGCAGTCTCAGCACTGATTTTCAAACCGATCATGTCTAACCAGATGTTCGAGATGGTGACCCGGACCTGGCCGTCAAACCCGCCGGTAACGCCACGGATGATGCCGGTGACCAGTCCCGGTTCTGGCGTTTTAAGGCTGAGCGTCAAAATCTCTGCGGACTTTTCATTGGAGCCGTCGGGTACACGGACCCTGGTGTTGGGCCGGACCAGGTCGCCCAATTGGACGTCTTGGATGGACACACGTAGGCCGTCACGGCGAATGGATGTACCAGCGCGGTGAGTAAACGACCGAAATCGGCCATCCGTGGTCCTGATGGTAAGATTGCCCTCTGCGACCTTGGGGATGAAGCTGTGGACCACGCCGCTGACCAGTTCTTCACCACGAAGGGGCGCCATGGACTCCAATTCCAACAGGCGGTAGGAATCGGGGTCAAAAAGAGCGAAGACGTTGGAACCTTCCATCGTTATATCCAAGTCTGCGGGCGCACCGTTCCGGTAGATGGTGGCTCCCGAGGATTGAAGCGATATCTGCTGTCCGGTGGCCCGGTCCACCAAGATCGTGACCGCGGGCTCCATCGCCCCTACATCCATCAGGACTCCTTGGATCTCCCCGCTGCCGGCGAGGGCGGCTAGTTGCGCGGAGGAATCTGTGGACAGCGTGTTGCCGGCCATCACGGTGACTCGGTTGGCGTTATTTCCCGAGATAGCGTACCGGACGGTTATCCGGCTGGCCAAATCCAACTGGCCGGACTTTATCCTCTCTCCGAACAGAGCCACCGGGGTGGTGTCTGAGAGCTTGACCATCACCTCCTGGCCCGATGCGGGCTTAACCGTTATCAGCCTCGTAGAGCTGGTTCCCAATGACGTGGCGATGGAGGTGACCAAGCCGGTCACGTCTGCTGATGGCGCTCCGATTTGGTGTTCGGAGAACGATTTTGTGTAGGCCTCGTCAGCGCTGGCGATGGCGTCCTTCCGGCCGTGATTGGGTTGGCTGTTGACCAGCATCGACAGATTGCGCACCCCGTGTTCGGCCAGACGCCAGCGCAGGGCAGTCATGTTGGCCGAGGCCTCGGGAGAGTCGATCATTTGATTCAGCGCAAGTGCGTCATATAGACGTTCGGCTCCGTCGAGTGACCGGTCGATGCCTTTCACCGTCAAATTTCCAGTTGATAGGTCCTGCTCAAGGACGGCGGTGACCACCTCGCCGACCGGGGCGCTGCCCGTGCCACCGAGCGATTCCTCGGTGGCGACCGCCGTGACCGCCTGTCCGGAGCCGTCATCCAGCGTTAAGCTTCCGTCTCCATTTGACCCTGCTGGCTTTGAACCGGTCACGATACCAGTGAAATGGCGGGTCTGCACCGGCCGGCTCACGACGGCCAAGACCGACTCTGCGTGTGACCCGCCGACCATGACAGCCACCAAGGCGCCGAGGGCGATATTCGTGACGGATGGCGATTTCCATCCGTGGATAGCGACGGAGGTGCTGTCGTCGATAGACAGCGAGACCCGGCCGGACGGTGTCTCCAATGTGAGTTCGGAAGACGTGACCGAGGTGACCCTGCCGAATATCCCGGATTTGTTGGATCCAGCGGATTCTTCCGAAAAGATGACCGGGCGTACTTGAGACTTTTTTTCGCCGGTGACGGCGGTGGCGACGACCTCGATGATCAAGGGGTTATGGCTATCAGAAAGGTCTAAATCCACCGAGAAATCACCGTCAGTGTCTGGGAGAGCCAGTTGTCCGTTCACGCTTAAGGTGGCGTCCGGGGAGGTAACGCCGGTCACTGATATTCGGTCCAAATAGGTGACCAGATTTATCTCTGGAGAGGCGAGACTCAGCATTAGGGTTTGCGACTGTGGTTCCACCCGCTGAACGGGTTTGGTCTGAGTTGTAGGCGTGACGGTTGGCAAGGCCCGTGCATCACCGCCGCAGGCGGCCGCCAGCCCTAGGATCATAGTTATCAGTGTTAGCGCCAACCCCTGCCGGTTCATGTAGATCTTTCTCCGCCGTCTTCGCGAGTCTATTCCAAGTTTAAGGGCCAAGGAGGGCCAGGCCACGACTACGAAGCCAACGGATTATGTTAAAATTAGTATCCCTAGGCACACGCCTGGTTTTCCCAACAAGAATAAGTCCGCAGCGCGGTCCAATTGCAAGAATCTTTACCGGTTTCGGTTCGGCGGCTTCGCGTAGATGACATCGATCAGGTCATCGCAATCGAAAAAGAAGCATTTTCACCTCTCTGGGTCAGCTCGTCTTTCAAGCGCGACATCAACAATAAACGCGCCAACTATCTGGTTGCATCTTTCGACGAAGAGGTTTCACCAGAAGAGATACTGGCCGAGTTCGATGCTGACCAATCGGCCCCAGACGAAGACCAACGTCCCCCCAAGCTACTGTCGCGTGTTCTGGGGCGGTTGGGCTTCTCCGTGAACATAGAACCCTCGATCGCGGAAGACGCGTTTAACATCGCCGGTTATGTCAGTGTTTGGTATCAAGGCGGAGAGGCCCACATCACCGAGATCGCCGTGAAAGAGACCCTGCGCGGCCGGGGGGTTGGTGAACTTCTACTGATAGGCTCCCTGAAAGCCGCGATAGAATACGGGTCCAAAGTGATGACCCTAGAAGCCCGCGTCTCCAATTTCATCGCCCACCGTCTGTACCAAAAGTACAGTTTCAAGTCGGTCGGAATCCGCAAGGCGTATTACTCAGACAACCGCGAAGACGCAGTCATAATGACCACCAGTCCCATAGACACCGCCGAGTACGAGACCCTATTCGCCAGCCTACAGTCCACGTATCATTCCCGTTGGGGCCGTATGAATATAGACGAATACTGATGCTTGGGTAAGGGCATCGTCACGCCTAAAGGTGTGCAAATGGGAGATAAACGACATAACAATATTCGTCAAGGGCCGTTGGATCGGTCGATGAAAGCGTCTATTCATGATGGGTAACCGCTTCAAATCGAGTTGACCGGCCGCAGCCGCGTTGTTAGAATGGCCCGATGTGCCCCAGGCTAAAGGGAGTCTGTTCTAACGGTATCCCGATAAGGTATCCAAGGGACGTTAGAACAAAGGGTCGGGGTAGATAGAAGATTGATGTTGGTAATAGGGTTAACGGGTAGCATCGGCACTGGAAAGAGCGAAGCTGCTGGTCTTCTGGAGGCGCTGGGAGCCTCGCTCATCAGTGCAGACCAGGTGGGCCATGAGGCCTATAGCCCCAACACGGAAGCGTGGGAACAGGTAGTTGCTGCCTTTGGCGGCGGTATCTTGCAGGAGGACGGAGAGATCAACCGGCGCGAATTGGGCGCGATAGTGTTCTCCGATCCCGACAAGCTGGAAAAATTGAACCAAATCATGCATCCGCGGATGGCGCGGGTGGTTGCGGACAAGATCGAGATCCTACGCAGCCAGGGAGTGGATGTGGTGGTGGTGGAAGCGGCCTTATTATTTGAGGCTGGATGGGATTCCTTGGTGGAAGAAGTGTGGGTCACCGATTCCCCGGAAGAGATAGTCATTGAGCGGCTGAAACAACGTAACGGCCTATCGGAAGAAGAAGCGCGTAAACGGATATCTTCCCAGATGGACCGGGTCGAGCGACTGGAAAGATCGGATTTCGTCATCGACAACTCGGGCGATATGGCGGGACTGGGAAACGCCATCAAAGAGTTGTGGGACCGCCGAGTGGCTGCATAGCCCCGAAAGCGGCATAGCAGAGATATAAGAAGGACCGGAAAAAATAATGGTTGAAGCAGCTCCAGAGACAGAGGCCCATTACACAGAGTACGCGATTGAGGAGTTCCTGGTTAGGGACGAACCTTACTACCGGGCGATCGGCGACGAGATTGAATTATTCACCGCCGCTTACCGTCAGCACATTCCGGTCCTATTGAAGGGACCGACGGGCTGCGGTAAGACCAGGTTCGTGGAGTACATGGCCTGGCAGCTGGGCCGCCCAATGGCCGTGGTCAAGGAAAAAGGCGCGAAAAAAGATGATTTGAAAGATGGTGAGGTCCGCGTACCTCTGGTTACCATCGCTTGTCACGAGGACCTAACTGCCAGCGATCTCGTGGGTCGGTATCTTCTGGACGCCAACGGCACCCGTTGGATCGACGGCCCCATGACCCGTGCAGTCAAAGCCGGCGCCATCCTCTACCTCGACGAGGTTGTAGAAGCCCGGAAAGACACCACGGTGTTGATTCACCCACTGACCGACCACCGGCGTATCCTGCCCGTAGAGAAGACC
>UINC01000405.1_pt1 | contig 14704 bp, 12 predicted proteins | sample 5385821 | NCBI WGS metagenome assembly UINC01 (sample SAMEA4666929, study PRJEB26691) | marine metagenome | isolation source: Pacific Ocean | place: Pacific Ocean | collected 2011-10-13 | reverse complement strand
TACGTTGGGCCGTACATAAAAAAACAATTTTGGAAACATAATGCAGTTTTAATCATGACAATAAATCAAACCTTTAACGAAGGTATTTACTTTAGATGAGTGTAGAAATTCAGGAGATTTTTATTGGAATTTTATGTTTTAAAAGACACTCATTATAAGTGTATTTAAAAACATAAAAAAAGTAAACTTTTTGGTTACCTTTAATAGGTAAAACTTATACTTTTGAGTACATTGCTTAACTCTGTTGGAAAAGATAAAACAAACAATATAAACGGCTGGATATACGTCATAATTTGGTACAAATTATTGTTACTATATTAGGGTCAGAGTTATTTATTATTACAAATTATTGATGAGTTATAATTTCCTTATAGAGCTTCAGAGAAAGCCTACACTCGATAGCAACCAGGTTTCTAGATACATCTTCCCGCCTTTATTAGGCTAGTACAATTTTGAATACATTTTAAATATTTTTACACAAGAATTTCCAAATACGTTGCAAGATTCCACAAATATTGGAAAATAATCTTAATTACGGTATAAATCACGTCACCCAAACCAACCAATAGGAAACACTTTAACACGGCTGTATGCACGAGCGCACCAAAAACTATAGAGTGGGGTGCCAAAATGGGAATTTCAATACGAGCAAGATTGATTTGAGAATTGTTAAGTCGTAATTACAATAAGATATCTTAAACAAATTTTTTATACCACTCCCGTGCCAGTAGTTTACAAAAAAGTAGGAAAAAAGTGGATGAAATGGGGAATGGTAAATATATTTATCTTGCTAATATTATTGACCTATATTATGCTAACATGTCGGGTAGTTTCCCGTACCTAAAGTCGCTTAATCATAACTCTTTTAACTGTAACCATAGAATATTTTTCCACAACCTTCCCCTGCATATTAAACAGTTTGTTGACTCTTTTTTCTCCTTAAGTGTTCAAAACACTAATATTTTGCAGTGACCTTAATAAGAGATACTCGTGATTGATGATATGGAATTAAGCAGTTCTGATCAGGAACTGATGACGGAAATTAATACGGCACTTGTACGCTTCATCAATTCTGATGACACCCATCTGCAGCTGGAACCAATGAATTCGTATCGTAGAAGAATGGTGCATAAAATCGGAACTAAATATAAACTGACTTCTGAATCAACCGGTGAAGGTGATAGCCGAGCTGTTCGCTTGGGCAAAACAAATAGTACAGCAATTCCTGAAAACCTGAATCATAACCGAGTGATAGATCGTGGAATCGAAATATTTTACGCCAAGCGTGGGGCAGAAATTGTTTTACGCAATGACGGAAGCTTTGGTATTTCACTCAAAGAGCGGGAAAGCAGAATTCTAGACAGACGTACAGTAGAGGACGGAGAATTTCGTATCCGCGAAAACAAAATTATTTGCAAGCAGGACAGCAACTGGTGAACATAAAACAAACTGAACCAAAACCTTCAATTCCTGTAAATACGCATACTTCTTTCTCATTATCATATATTGGAGACGCGTTTTACGGAATGTGGTGCCGCCAAAATATTTTACTGCGTTTTCAAAACCGAAAACGCGTTCACTTGCACGTTGTTCAATGGGTGCGCTGCCAAACCCAGGCTCACCTCGCACAGCTGATTCAACCCTTCCTAACTTTAGAAGAAAGAAACATTTTCCGTCAGGGACGAAACAATAAAGTCTTTTCATCTCCTAAACATGCATCCATCGGAGAATACCGTGCTGCCACTGGATTTGAGTGTTTGGTAGGCTACTGGTATTTGTGCAAGCAAGTAAATCGTTTTGAAGAACTAATGTTGAAATCAGAGGTGGTTGAGTATTTGGAGACAGTCCTTTCTGCAAATAACAACACAAACAGAAGTGCAGCATAAAGATTCATTTATAATTTATTTGCAGCATAAATCAACTATCATACATCAAATTTATTGTTTCATTATTGAATATTGTATATTTTTATTCTGCAGCAATAGCGTATCCTAAAAATACATACTGAAGAAATTTTCTAATTTACTAAAATAATTCTCACTCTCGTGTAAGTGAAATCTTGTTTTAAATTTTTGAGAGAGCTAAATAATGATTTGGACTTTTATATTAATCGTAATCGTAGTATCTGTTGTAGCAATTACTTATCCACTTTTTTGGAGCAAACTGCAGTGTTATGAACTACCTGGAGTTGCTGGACAGGATTATAGTCTAGCGGATTCCTGGCTCTCTGCATTAAGTGATTTAGAGGATGATTATGCACTTGGGCGGATCTCAAATCCGGATTATCAGCAGCAAAAAATACTTCTTCAGCGCGGCTATTTGGAGTGGCAAGTACAGTCAGGTAAAACTGAAGACTAACCGAATGGATCAGGAAGTGATTTCATTGGACAATTTTAGCGACTTGTAACTTAGTTTTTTGCCAAAATCAGTTGAGGCCAAAGCGCGAGCTAAATTCAGTGTACCTTCCACAGTGGTGAAATAAGGAAGGTTGTGCAAAAGAGCTACTCTCCGAATATGTGTTGCATCCACAGAGCGTTTTCTTGGACGGGTGGTATTGACAATCAGTGCAACCTCTTTTCGGTTAAGGTGTTCAAAAATGTTTCCCGGAATATTTCGATCCAGACTTGTTTTTTCAAGATTGGTGACTCCCGCTTTTTCCAGCACTTTAAAAGTTCCTTCCGTAGCCAATATTTTTTGTCCAGCCTGCTGAAATTCGAGTGCTGCTGGAATCATTGCTTCCTTATCATGATCGGTTACGCCGATAAAAATATACCCTTCTTTGATTTCCGATTGATATGCCGCTAACTGAGATTTCATGAAAGCTTCTTCCATGTTTTCACCACGCCCCATTACTTCACCTGTTGACTTCATTTCAGGTCCAAGTTCAGTATCCGCTCCGGAGAAACTAACAAAAGGAAACACCGTTTCCTTAACAGAAACGGTTTCCGGCATCTCAAAAGAAAACCCAATTTCGCTTAATTTTTGTCCCAGCATGAGCCAGGTAGCATATTTTACCAAGGGGTGACCAATGGATTTGCTGACAAACGGAATCGTCCGGGAAGCCCGCGGATTTACTTCAATCAGAAAAATTTCATCATCTTTAACAGCAAATTGTATATTCATCAAACCTTTCACGCAGAGTTCTTTGGCCAATGCTTTACCTTGCTCTTCCAATCTTCGCAACACTCCCGAAGTCAGGTTTTGCGGTGGTATAATACAAGCACTGTCTCCGGAGTGAATTCCGGCACGTTCCACATGTTCCATGATACCGCCCAGTTCAGAACTTATCCCATCACCCAGCAGATCCATATCGATTTCTACAGCACCTTTGAGAAACTGATCAATCAAAACAGGATGTTCCGGTGACGCCTGAACTGCTTCTTTAAAATATTCCGCAAGTTGAGTTTTTGTTTCAGCAATCATCATCGCCCGACCACCAAGGACATAAGAAGGACGCACCAGAATTGGATAACCAATTATTTCAGCAATTTTTTCAGCTTCCTTCAGTGAACGGGCCATTCCATTGCGGGGTTGTTTCAGTTTCAGTTTTTTCAGCATGGCGGCAAACTGTTCCCGGTCTTCAGCCCTGTCAATACTTTCGTAAGGCGTACCCAGCAGTCGAACACCCGCATCGCTGAGTTGCTGTGCCAACTTAAGCGGGGTTTGCCCCCCCAATTGTACTATCACCCCAATCGGGCGTTCCAGATCGATGACGTGCATTACATCTTCAAAGGTAATCGGCTCAATATAAAGACGGTCCGAAGTGTCGTAATCAGTACTCACAGTTTCCGGATTGCAGTTGAGCATTATAGCCTCATAGCCCAGCTCTCTTACTGCCCACGCGGCATGAACACAACAATAATCAAACTCAATCCCTTGACCAATGCGATTGGGGCCAGAACCCAGAATTAGAACTTTTGCTGTTTCTGTGGGAAGCGATTCATTTTCTTCGCTATATGAGGAATAAAAATAAGGTGTTTCTGATGAAAACTCAGCGGCACAGGTATCCACCTGCTTGAACACGGGAAGTATATCCCACTCATAGCGTAAGTTATAAATCCTGCTTTCCTTTACTTTCAGCAATTCTGCAATGCGTCTGTCTGAAAATCCAAGTCGTTTCCAATTCCTTAATTTAACCGGTGTTATTCCAGAAATTTCAGTTTGCAGAATGACTTGTTCTTCCTCGACCAAACTCCGGATTTGCCATAAAAACCAGGGATCGATTCCGGTCTGTTTATAAAGTGCCTCATTCGTCCAGCCCTGCCTCATGGCATCTGCGACATACCAAATACGTTTGCTGCTGACAGACTGGAGCTGCTCCTCCAATACCTCCTGCGGAGTTTTATGATCGTCTGAATAATCCGGAGGATTGAGTCCGGAATGCCCTGTTTCCAGTGAGCGCACTGCTTTTTGAAAAGATTCCCGAAATGTTCGTCCAATAGCCATGATTTCCCCTACGGACTGCATCTGCGTACCAAGCCGATCTTCGGACATGGGAAATTTTTCAAAGGCAAACCTGGGAATTTTTGTTACAACATAATCAATAGATGGTTCAAACGAGGCCGGTGTTTTTTGAGTGATGTCGTTGGGAATTTCATCCAGCGTATAACCAACAGCCAATTTTGTCGCAATTTTTGCAATTGGAAAGCCTGTGGCTTTAGAGGCAAGAGCTGAACTGCGTGAAACTCTGGGATTCATTTCAATCACAAGAATTTCACCATCTTCCGGATTTACTGCAAATTGTACGTTTGAACCACCAGTGTCTACGCCAATTTCCTGCATGATTTTAATCGACATATCCCGCAGATTTTGATATTCCCAATCACTCAATGTCTGTGCTGGAGCAACCGTGATGCTGTCACCTGTATGTACTCCCATGGGATCAAGATTTTCGATCGAACAAATGATTACCGCGTTATCTTTATGATCACGCATTACCTCCAGTTCATACTCTTTCCAGTCGATAACCGACTGCTCAACTAGTACTTCGTTGGTCGGAGAAAGAGTCAAACCATGGGAGACAATGCGTGTTAATTCCTCTACATTCTTGGCAATTCCACCTCCAGAACCTCCTAATGTAAAGGATGGTCTAATGATGAATGGGAAAGGGGTGGTTTCAGCCAAAACCAAGGCTTCCTCCACGGAATGGACGATGGTGCTGGACGGCATTCCAATGCCAATTTTATTCATCGCTTCCCGGAACAGTTCACGATTTTCCGCCTTATAAATTGCTTCAATGGAAGCTCCGATCAACTCTACTCCATATTTTCTCAGTACCCCCTTTTCATCAAGCTGAACTACCATGTTGAGCGCAGTCTGACCACCCATGGTGGGCAAAATCACATCGGGCCTTTCCTGCCCAATGATTATTTCCAGAGTTTTCAGGGTAATTGGTTCAATATATGTTGCATCCACCAGTCCGGGATCAGTCATGATGGTGGCAGGATTACTGTTGATCAAGACGACTTTGTAGCCTTCTTCTTTGAGTGCTTTGCAGGCCTGCGTACCGCTGTAATCAAATTCGCAGGCTTGCCCAATCACGATGGGTCCTGACCCAATGAGTAAAACAGTGTTAATGTCGTTGCGCCTGGGCATTATTTTTTGGTCCAGATTTGAGGCTTATATCCAGCCTGAAAATTTGTAATTCAGCAGTCCAAAATATTCGTGGGCAATAGTCTGGATGCGATTAAAATTGGCCCAGTCAAAGTAGCGCCACCATGGGGTTGATGCTTTGGGTGATGATTGGTTTGCAGCAAATACAGAGGCCTCAATTCCCAATTTCTTAAAAACAGAAATAAGGCGAAATAAATGGTAATCATGAGAAACCAGAAGTACAGATTTTAAGTCCAAACGATTCATTATTTTTGACGTCTCGATTCCATTTCTGTACGTATCAGTAGAACGATTTTCTATGACAATGTCATGCGAAGGAACACCCATTCCCTGAAGGATAATGGCCATACCTTTGATGTTTACCGGAGGGTGATACGGTTCTGTTACGCCACCAGTAATAATGACAAGAGGCGCCAGTCCTTCTAAATATAATTTGGCCGCTGTGTGTGCTCTCAGAGTGGAGCCAGGTGTTGGAGCCCCCGATCCATGTACTCCTGCAGAAGCCACCACAATCACATCGCTGGCCTGCTTTTCACTTTTTGGAGTCATATATTTTAGTGGATAGGAAATAGCCTGAAAAAACAGGGTGTTGCTACCAAGCAATAGAAAGATCCAACTTCCTAAAAGGATGCGAAATGAAAGTTTAAATTCATTCCTCTGCCGGAACATCAAGAGGAGGACGCCTGATAAAATAATTAAAAGCAACAATGGTCCGAACACAATGTCTTCAATAATAAACTTTAAGGGTCGTTCCATTGCATTTTTTTTGGAATATTAAGGGTAAGGGACGGAGCCTGTTTCCAGAGATTAAAGAAACGATCTATCACTTTTTCAACTGGAACTCGGCATTTCCCCAACTTTGCTTTTACTGATAATTTCTTGCTGACTGGCAGAATTTGAATTATTTAACGAATCTTCGAGGGCCAATTTGCTAGATTTTTTGCCCATGATCAAACTAAGCTGCTCAACTAACATCAGTGAACACACATATGATTTTTGAATTATCTGGGAGCGCCTTTAGCCTTCCTCCTTCAAATTTTAACTTTCAGAGGCAAGCTCTTGACACATTGAGGTCTTCTAAAGAATTTGGATCACTAAATTCTATACACTGTAGAGTCTGTACTTCCTATGCCAGCGCACTCTCATTCTCCATAAATTCTCAGAAAAACACAATACTCACAAAGCAGATCTGGCAAAAGTGCAACAATCTCATTGCTGAACATGTTTTGATCCTAAAATTCTTATAAACGGTAATGCAAAATGTTCAGCTTGAAAGTTGAAGCCATTTCCCTTAGCATTGTTGCTTAGTTTTTTCAGTCTCTTTATCGAATTTTTTCGAAGAAACAATGTTTTAAAAAGCTTTAAACGGCATGTTAAAACTGTTCATAGCTGTCATCTCTGTAGGCCTGATCTATTGGATTTGGCACAAAAAAAATCAGATTTTTTACAACCGGGGAAAAAAAGCTGATCCTTTCATCACCACAATTGAAGCAATTGAGCTGCAAACATTTTTGGATTGGGACACTCCACAGCCATGTCTTGAGTGCGATGGAATACGCTACGGCAAACAATTTAAACAGAAAAACCCACCTGACTTACCACATGAGCAGGGATGTCGCTGTGAGGCCACCAAGTTATTCTATACTTCTGATGATGTTTTTCAAGGCACTTCACCGATTTTAACTCACAAATCGGCTTTGGGTGACCTTTCGGCGAAAGATGCATTGCTGTTGAAAAACATCTTGCTCAAAATTAAGACTGGCTCTGAAAAGGGTAGTTTTTCTGATTTCTTGGAACAATTTGAGATAAACAATTTTTCAGCTGATATACGCTCTGCAGCAATTTCTCTGGCCGAGCGTGCTTTTCAGGCAGTGCAAAACAAGTAGTGAACTCTGGAAGCAAATGACAAGATTAGCCTGCCTCCTGAATTCTTAGAGCAATCCGGATTTCTGTAATCTGAATCCATAGTAGAATAATTTACGAATATCATGAAAAGACTTGCCCTGTTCATCAAATGGTCATTCTGGATAGTGATAATTATTAGTGTTGTATCCGGTACTTCACTGGGGTTTTTTCTGTTTGAACTCAGTAAAACTTTGCCACAAAATCTGGAAGATGAACTTCACAAACGAAATGACGTTCTACCTACGGTTCTTTATGACCGTGAAGGAAACCAGATTGAGGAGCTTTTTATCCAACGGCGAGTAGTCATTCCCTACGAACAGTTCCCACCACACTTGGTGCAGGCCTTGATTGCCAGTGAGGATGTCCGTTTTTTCTCTCACCTTGGAATTGATCCTCTAAGAATCCCCAAAGCCTTTCTTGCAAATCTAAAAGCAGGTCGGATAGTTCAAGGTGCAAGCACGCTCACGCAGCAAACTGCCAGACTGTTTTTGTTGAGCAGGGAAAAGCAGATTATACGAAAACTCCGGGAAATGCTGCTTGCCTTCCGGATGGAAATGCAATTTTCCAAACAGGATATACTTTCGCTCTATCTTAATAAAGTATATTTAGGGAACGCTGAAGGCATTGAGGCGGCGGCACAGGGTTATTTTGGTAAACATGCCATGGAACTTGACCTCGCCGAAAGTGCCTTATTAGTCGGAATACTTCCCGCACCTTCCCGTTATGCTCCTCACGTTAATCCTGAACTTACCCTGCAGCGCAGAAATGTTGTTTTGCGGCGAATGCGTCAAGAAGGATTCATCTCGGAGCAAGAATTGCAAAAAACAATCGACACGCCGATCAGCCTGATTCGTATCCACGATTCGACCACAGAGGCCACGTCCTATTATGTGGAACATGTGCGGCGTTATTTAATAAAGAAATATGGTTCAGAAGTACTTTATCAAGGCGGTCTCAAAGTTTTTTTGGCAATGGACCTGAACTATCAGACATTTGCTCACGAGTCACTGAGGAAGGGGATATTGGAATTAACAAAACGCCAGGGCTTCCATGGTGCACAGAGTGAGAACAGTCATAATAATAGTATGTTATCAGACAATTCCACACAGGGAAATACTGTAAAAATTGATTCGCTCTTTCTCGGAAATATTGTTGCCGGAATAGTCAAAGAAGTCAGTAAGGAAAAAGTTTCCGTAGAACTGGGAGAATCTTCTGGAATTCTGGAATGGAACAACATCAGCACATGGAAAAATGGGAACGTACTAAAAGACAAAAGGCCGACCAAAATTTCAAACCCGGCGGAAATTTTTTCTGTAGGCGATGAAATCCAGGTAAGACTTGCCGATTATGACTCAAAAAACAATTACTTCCGCCTGCAGCTATATCAGGAACCTCTAGTCAATGGGGCCTTGTTGGCAATGGATCCTAAGACCGGAGAGGTATTATCAATGACCGGTGGTTATCGCTACGGAGAGAGCGAGTTTAACCGAGCTATTCAAGCTCGGAGACAACCCGGCTCATCCTTCAAACCAATCGTTTATTCTGCTGCCCTTGATGCCGGATTTACGCTCAGCAGCGCGTTAATAGACAGCCCAAGAGCTTATGTCACTGGTGCTCAGACTGTAGGAGATGCTGAAATTTGGACTCCAAAAAATTATGGAGATAAAGTCACAGGCAAGGTCTCATTGCGTACAGCTCTTGTAAAAAGTCTTAACTTAGCGACTATTGGTCTTTGTGAAGAATTAAAACCTAAACAAGTTATCGCTTACAGCAAGCGTTTTGGTATAACAGCTAAAATGATGGAAAATTTAACCACATGCATCGGCTCGCTATCAGTCACTTTGCAGGAAATGATCAGTGCATACGGGGTTTTCGCAAATCAAGGACGCTTGGTTAAACCTATCTATATTCTGCGGGTAGAAGATCAGGATGGAAATATTCTGGAATCCAGTCTCCCCGAACTGAAGCAAGTCACCTCAGAAGAAACAGCTTTTCTACTGAGTAGTGTTTTGCAGGATGTTGTTCAGCGTGGAACAGGACGGCGCGCCAGAGCAATTGGCCGTCCTTCTGCAGGAAAAACTGGAACCACGAATGACAGCGTTGATGCCTGGTACATCGGCTACATTCCGCAATTGCTTACAGGTGTTTACGTAGGTTTTGACAAACCGAGAAGAATGGGGAAATCTGAAACCGGATCTCGGGCAGCAGCTCCAATCTGGATTAACTTTATGAAAAATGCAGTTGCAAATATGCCAACAGAACAATTTCGACAACCTCCGGGAATCACAACCGTTAAAATTCACAAATCCGGAAGGAGAGCAATACCCTGTGATAAAGCAAAAGATGTACACGAGGAACACTATAAATCTGGAACAGAGCCGGTTCTAGATCTGTCACAATCCGGAAGGTGCGTAAAATCAGAAGAAACTGAGAAAACAGAAAAAGAAGAAGGTGAGCCTGAGCTTTGAGTGGAAAATGAGGATAAATACACCACAAGGTTCAAGGCAGCTACAATGTCAATACCTTGAACCTTGACACTGCCTTTCTTAATTCAATGCGCTTTTTAGTTTGCTGCCAGCTTTAAATTTTGCACCCTTGGATGCAGGAATCTGAATTACCTGAGATGGGTTTTGAGGATTGCGTCCCGTGCGTGCTGCACGATTAGAAACAGAGAATGTACCGAAACCAATCAGTGTAAGTGAATCTCCTCTTCGCAGAGTTTTTTCAACTGTATCGGTGAAGGACTTTAGAAAACGGTCTGCGTCAGCCTTGGTCAGGCCGGTATCTGCTGCAAGAGCATTAATGAGATCTGATTTTGTCATAGTCATTTTCCCAGAAAAAGATTAACTAAAAATGGACAGGCTGCCAAGAAAAACACACCCATCTTCGATTGTATTAACTAATTTGCTTTCCTGCAAATTAGACTCTCTCGATGAGAAATCTCAAAGATTTTCTACACCGGGCGTATTAGTACTACGACCATTCTACAGATTTGTCAAGGCTTGAAAAGAAAAAAATGAATTTTTTTCATAATTATTACAAAATCGCTGTTCTTCCAGTAATCTCCGCAGAAATACGTACCTCTGCCAGAAATATGAACTTTATGGAAAAATTCTTTATTTTCCACGATCAGGGTACTTTTTCATTGCTTTTCATAGGCTCACTTTTGCTTCATATAGTGCTTGGAATAACAATCGGGGCTATTTCAGAAATGTGGGTTCCGGTACCTCCACCCATTCGAGCGAAAATCGGGGTCCGTTTTGCACAACTTCCTTCGAAGCCAGCTCCAATTAACAGACCTAAACCTGTGCTGCAGAAACTTGATACTGGGTTTCTGCCAAAGTTAACAGATCTGGTTCCAAAAAAACCTGTGCTGAAAAAACCTGTCCTGAAAGAAACACCGAAAAAATCTACACTTCCTAAACCTGCATTAAATCTACCAGAGACACCGCGTCTAAAAATGTCAGAACCAAAAAAAACTCCTTCAGTCCCCAGAGAAAGACTAAACATGATACCAGCGCCGCAAGCATTAAAAGCTCCCAAGAAACCCCTGCTTCTTCCAGCTGACTCTCCTGAAATATCTACATTTGTTCCAAGTCTACCAAAGCTGAGCAAGGACCCAGTACCTCCTTCTACACTGACATCAAAAAAATCTAAACTTTCACCGAGCCGGATGGAATTACCCAAGATTCCCCTGGGTGACATTACTCCAAATAATATAAAAACACCTAAAAATATTAGCTCTCCAGAAAACATTAACACTCCAAAAAACATAAAAACACCCAAAAATATTAGCACTCCAGAAAAAATTAAAACTCCAGAAAAAATTAAAACTCCAAAATTTTCAAAAGTCTTGGAGCTTCCTGTTCAGAAACTGCCGGAAACAATTCAACCTGCTGTACAAGAAGTACCGACAATTCCTCAAGCTCAACCTCCAGACAAACCTGAGACCAAACTTGAGGAAATATTTCCTGAAAAAATTACGCCTGAGGAACCACTCCAGGATTTGGGCATTCCAGAGCAAGCTGACGAGCGCAAATTGAAAGAAATTCTTGATGCAGGTTACTTGCAGCGTAAAAAAATAGCTCAGTTGGCCGGTGAGGAATATAACCTGCACATTCGTACACGGATCATCCCTAAACTTGGAAGCTATTCTGCCGAGTTGTATGTCCTGATTCGGCTCAAAATTGTTCCTTCAGGTAAAATTATTAGCTATGAAGTCATTAAAAAAAGTGGGGTTGCCGCTTTCGATCAAGCAGCTGAGCTTGCTGTACGAAATGCGATTCTGGAACCTCTCCCCAGTGCTCTGGGGGAGAATCCTCCCTACATTGTTACAATTCGGATTGTTCCCCAAAATTAAAAACAGGATGCAAGCTTAACTCATGCACTTAAGGATTTACATTTTTAGACTTCGAATATTTCAATTTTTCTCCACAATCTTCTTCCTCTATTTCACCACCTCAGTCCAAGCTCAAACGTACTCCAGCGAAGAGATCGTTATCAGCGGACTGGGGTTTGCCAGGTTTAGTGTGACTTTGGTTCCGGAGAAGAGTTTTTCTGATCATCCGGATGCTAATCGCTGGTTGAGGATAATTGACCGTAACCTATGCTGGAGTGGTGTGTTTCTTGTGACAGATTCACGATATAGGATTTGCCGGACTGCTGGCGGGAATCAGGTAGATATGAAAATCATGCTCAAGCTGAAACACACTGTCTCAGACTCCAGTAAATTGGTTTCAAAACATTTAATGCTTACGGTTGCAGATAACGATGGAGTACCGCTGTTCCCCCTTGAATTACCGGTGCGAAAAAACCGTTTTCGTGAAGCTGAATTAATGGATTTGATTAATGAAATGTCTGCACAACTCACTGGGCTTGAGGGAGTTTTGGGCAGTACGATCGCATTTACTCTCAAACAACCTAAACGCCGCAAAATCATTGCAAGGGTCAATACACACGGGAAAAAATTAGCTGCTGTTTCAAAAAACCGATTTATCAACCTGCTCCCAAGCTGGAACCGGAAAGGGGATGCTATCGTTTACACGACGCTCAGCCGCATGGGCACTGCAATCATTTTTAACGATTTCAAGAATCGTCCAGCAAAACTGATAGGCTCAAACATATCAGCTAATCACATCTCAAAAAACTTTCTCAGCGTCAGCGGTGGTACCTGGTTTTCCAACGGACGTCAGCTGGTTGTGACTCTCAGCCACAAGGGTAACACAGATTTGTATACCTTTGACAGGCAAAGGAGAAGGGAGACTCGGCTGACGTTTCACCGGGGAATTGACACTGTTCCAGATTTGTCCCCAGATAATCAGCATCTGATTTTCGTCTCGGACCGTTCAGGACATGAACAAATTTTTTATCTGCGGCTGGGAACAAAAATTGCGTTTCAACTCACTTTTGGACTTGGCAGCAGCAGTGATCCTGTTTGGTCTCCAGACGGTACGCTCATAGCTTTTTCCAAAATTAGCAGCGGTCACAGCCAAATCCACTTGATGGATCCGTTTACTGGTGAAGATCACCAACTCACACAGGGACGTTACAATTCCGAGCAACCCGCCTGGTCTCCGGATGGCCGGCAAATCGTTTTTGTTTCTTCTTCAACTGGAGTCTATAAGTTGTATATCATGTTTGTGGACGGCACCGGAAGACGTCGTTTAACACGTACACCAAAAGATTTTAAGGAAGGCTCTCCGAGTTGGACCGCAAGGAAGTTTTGATGAAAATTGAAGATTGGCCAGGTGCTCCTGATCCCAAAGTTATACGGCACGAAAAGCAGAAAGCCCGAGAGATCCGAAAATCCCAATGGTGGAAAAACCGAAGAGCTTGCAACATTTGTTATTACTGTGAAAAAATCATACCTGCAAGACAACTGACGATGGATCATGTGGTGCCTCTAGCACGCGGAGGGCAGAGCATAAAATCAAACTTGGTACCATGTTGCAAGTCTTGTAATAACCGGAAAAAAAATTTTTTGCCCTTCGAGTGGGAAGAATTTTTAGACCACATCAGAAAAAATAAGACCAATCTTTTTTGACTAAAAAAATCTTTTTCTTAACTTCTGTATTTCCTGCCTTTTTATATTTCACCCTCCTTTTTTTCAAACTATTATTTTTTTTTAGCTTTACAAAAGCCCTGTGTATTGATACCATTTCCGGCACAATGTGTTTGGCAGAATTTACTGGTAAATGACAATCAAACTATATTGATTCTTGATGCTATCGTAAAGATTTGTTGCTCGTGTGAGAGCGGGAATGACATTTAAGAAATTTTTTAGACTTTTTGCAATTGCATCATTCTTTCCTGAACTTTTTAAGATCTTAGTCAGATGAAAAATAAATTTAATCGACAGAATAACCGATTTGGAAACCGCAGTAAGGACGAGACAAAGAGCGGAAAAAACTCAACCGAAGGCCAGCCTACAAGCAAAGATATTGAGCTTGCGACACAGGCTTTTCTGTCAAAAGGAGGAGAAATTGAACGAGTTTCACTGAATTCCGAAATTGCTCAAAATGACGTCTTTCGGGCAAACCTGGAACCCGATTCTCGTCTTGGAATGGGAACTTTAGTGGATGATTCATGGGATTGTTGGGAAAACAAGGATTACGAAACAAACCCAAGCGGATCAGCAGTCTAGAAATTGAATCTCATGCAGCATTAGTATTACCATTTGTTTCTGCTGAATAGTCCTACTCCTTTCAAAGATTCTGACAACTACTATCTCGGTGCAGGTTTTGCTTTCAGCAGTGCCGCATTCGCAGTGCTGTACAGTTTTTATTCTGGTCCACTGAAAGTATGAAACACACTCGAAATATGTTCCTTTGCAAAAAAAACAATTTGGCCTTGCAACATCGGAATCAGCACGTTACAATCCGCCGAAATATCTTATAGAAAAGCCGTTTCTTTTCTAAATTGCTAACTTTAGCTTGGGAGAATGCAAATGCGAAAAATGTTCTTTTTGATCCTGACCGCATCAATCTTGATGTCGGTGTCAGTCTCTGCATCCACAGAACTTGGTATAGGAATATTCGATTATATCCTTTCACGCACCGATTTTAAGGATGTGACTTGCGAAACCTACAGCTGCAACTATGTCTCCACGGATAGAACGGTACAAATGAAATTAGTACGCGCAAACTTGGTGCAGCATATCACCAAGGATCTGAACTTTATGCTCGAC
>UINC01000403.1_pt1 | contig 14715 bp, 20 predicted proteins | sample 5385821 | NCBI WGS metagenome assembly UINC01 (sample SAMEA4666929, study PRJEB26691) | marine metagenome | isolation source: Pacific Ocean | place: Pacific Ocean | collected 2011-10-13 | reverse complement strand
ATGGAAGAGCAATTTGAGTAAAGTCGTATTATATGCTACATCATTCTATCCAGAATTGATTAAGTGGAATCCCCTTAATATAGATATAGAAGATGATTGGAAACATTTTGAACGAGATTGGAAGGTACTAGGACGCCCTCTAAATCCTCTATCCCTTGAACCAGCCTACAATAAAGGTAAAGCAATTGTAACAGAACCTGAGGCGTATAAGTTAGCTAAGTCAGCAGGTTTTGTACGCAACCCTTATGTTGGAGATTGGCGGAGAGTTGGTGAATTAGGTGAAAATTACATCTATGCATTAGGTCGTCTAGTTAGATGTCCTTTGCCCTACGACAGAACAGGAGATTGGAACATATTTAATGTGTTATATGATCCTATTCCTGAGATTGACAACTGGAATATGACATTTTCAGAGGTATGTCATAAACGTGCTCAGGGACTGTGGCGTTACGATGATGTTATCCGCCTGTGGTGGTCTGGTGGCATAGACAGTACAACGACTCTTACTGCATTGTTACTCAATCAACCAGCTGGTAGTGAATTATCCATATTATTGTCTAAAGCAAGTGTCATAGAAAATCCCACATTTTATGAGAAGATTGTGAAATTAGGGATACCCCTAGAGTGGACAACAAAGGATGACATTTGGAATGCAAATAGATTTAATGGCGATGCTTTAAATATTACTGGTGAATGTGGTGATCCTATGTACGGTACTTTTGTAGTAGAGAATCATATTGAACAGATAAATGAACCTTGGCAAGAGATATTTAAGTGGGATGACGTTGATCTCATATACAAAATAACAGACGATAAACCTCTTAACAAACCTCATTTTCACAAGTGTATGGCATTTGCTGAAGAGTATATAAAGAAGTGTCCTTTTGAGATCAAGACTACATTTGATTTCACATGGTGGTTAGCGTTTAGTATTAAATGGCAGTGGATAGATCGTAGATTATTTGGCTATCTTGACCCACCTACAGGGTGGAGAAATATGGTCAGTTTTTTTAACTGTGATGATTTTCAGAAATGGTCTATGACCAATCATGACTTGAAACATAAGGGTACGTGGAAAACGTATAAATGGCCCTCAAAAGAATTCATATATGAATACAACAAGGATGATAATTACCTACACAATAAGACTAAGGAAACTTCATTCCCCAAGACCGTCCCTGTAGGATTAGGATCGATTAAAAATAAGGTTATAATGGATGATGGAGTTCATTATAAGAGGCAAGAATCTATTAACTATGAAGAATTGGGAGTCTGGGATGTATTTGACGAGAATACTTTTGCTCGTATTAGGAGTTTTATTCATTGAGGGATGTACTCTATTACCGTTTCCTGTAAATCATGTATTGAGTGCAGCACATACTATAATTGATGTTAATTTGCATGAGGAAACAGGTAAGACTAGTGCAGAACATCTGGCAAGTCGGGCAACAAAAAAGGACTGTCAATTTATAAGAGTAATAGATGGAATGGATGCCTGTCTGACTAGAGAAGAAGAGGTCGATTATATTTTGAGTAAGAATTGTGAGACTATTACATGGAACTGGTTAGGATTACCAAGTTGTAAGGAGTAGACAAATGATTGAACTGGTTATGGGTTTGATGATATGGATATCTACACAAACAGGATGGCCAGTGCCAGAACCTCCTGAGATCGTGTATATAGAGAGTAGTCAGGAAATGTTTCTGCTCTCTAATGATTGCCACAATGAACCAAATCAACCAATATGCTCCACGTATAATCCAGACCACAGTAACATACTGGGACTATATAATAACGAGATAAAGACCATCTTCTTGGAAAAGGACTTTTGGTGGGCATCAGTTAGGGATCAATCCATACTGTTACATGAGTTGGTTCACCATATGCAGTACACCAAGAATTGGGGGCTTTATCGCAAAAAATGCAAGGGTCACATAGAAAAAGAAGCATATGACTTACAGGAAAAATGGTTGGCAATACGAGGTTTGGAGTTGGGCCCAACAATAGACTTAGGACCGTTAATGAGACATGTTCTCACACAGTGTGATCTGATATAATGGATGATTTATGGAAAAAAACAGATTACAAAGTTGACCTTGATCAAGTGTTATGGGAATGGGATCATATTTTATCTAAAATGTCTAAAACTCATTGGTTAGCCAACCAAACTGCATTACAGCACAGTGAGTATTGTGACAATATCTACAAGAATGCATGTGGCCATTTTTCCTCATTGGGTTATACCAGAAATATAAAAATGGGGAAAAAACTAGCTGGCCCACGCCCAATACAATTGAGATATCCAGAGATCAAGAATGAGAGTTATTTCAATAAAATAAATCCGTTATATGAGGGCACGATTTTTGAGAAAATAATCAATGATCATGGTGGAACAAGAGCACGTATAATGAGGAAAGCACAGCATACTACCTACTCTATACACAGAGATATGAGTCCAAACGGCAGATATCACCTTGCTATGAAGACCAATGATCATGCATATTTCTTATGGCCAAATGATAAGGAAAAACATTTTATACGTAGTTTACAAATCCCCGCTGATGGGGCATTGTATTGGGTGAATACATATAAAATGCACACCTTTATTAATTGTGGAGCGGATAGATTACATCTGGTATTTAACAAATGAAATCGAAGAGATTTAAGACTGTTAGGGAATTCTGGGATACAATAGATGAGTGGACTGACCCGACTATACAACATGCCATTTTTCATGAAAATGTACCCAATCATGAAGAGTTTTATGAAGAATGCCTTGCTCACGATAAATGGACACGAGCAACAGCAGCAGGCATGACCAAGGGATATACACATACACTACATGATCATAACCTAAAGACACACAATCCTAATAGAAAACATAGAGAGAATTGGGGCAGATGGTTTGCCATACCTAAACCAGAGACATTTCCTAAAATATCCAAGTTTTTCGAAGACAATAAACGCCAATACAAATACCCTGTTATCAGTAAACTTGATGCTGGTGAATCAATCAATGCACACAATCATGGTGGCGTAGGCGTGCCATTCATCTATAACATGTGTATAAATTTCCCCAAGAATACCTATTTTGCCATATATCCAACAGGATTCGTCCCTTATACGCCAGGGGATATATACAAATTGTATATACACAATGATCATTCGGTTGTCAATAAATCAAAAACTGACAGGTATCATATCATGATACGCCCTACTAGAGCTTTTTGAATGATATGTTCTATACGGATAAATGGTCATATCTACATATCCCCAAATGTGGTGGCGTGAATTTCAAAACTAGAGCAAATGTAAGTAAGTACCATTTCCCTCTTCATTCTGATATGGGCGATAAACAGAGACATCTTTGGCAACACGAACCAATAGACTATTATAACAAATTATTGCCTGACCTACCGCCATGGATCACGATTATACGCAATCCATATTCCCGCTTGCTTTCATGGTTCTTTTTTGTCAGAATGAGAAGAGAAGAACATAAAGAGTACGTAAAAAAAGAATATAAAAAGGACATTGGCATGTGGCCGTGGGATTTTGAGGATTTCATAATAGAGAACGCATTATGGAAAATGTCTTCGCATCCCAAGAATAAGTCGCCTTGGATCGATTTTAAGAGGGATGGAGGACAATGGCAAATGAACTGGACACAATCACAACACATAGGACATAACGAGTGTATCACATTTCGCCTTGAAGATCAACTACCAGAGATGGAAGATTTCGTTGGTTTCAAATTCGCAGATACACGCCATAATTCAACACCACATAATCCTTGGGAATCGTATTATACAGATGACCTAAAACGCATAGTATATGAGAGATATTCAGAGGATTTCGCCCGCCTAGGATATACGCCATGAAAATCGCAATAACAGGACATACCAAAGGGATCGGTAAAGCCATATACGAACATTTCCAACCCAACATAATAGGATTTTCTCGTAGCAATAATTATGACATCACCAAGAATATGGAGAGCATATTCAGAGAGAGTACAGATACCGAAGTATTCATATCAAATGCCCATAGTGCATTTACCCAGACAGCGCTGTTATATCGCTTCATCGAATGGGGATATAAAGGGCATATCATATCAATCGGTAGTGTGGCCAGTGATGCCATCAGATATCGCAATAATCCCTATTCTATACACAAACAAGCTCTGGAAAGTGCAAACGAACAACTATTTTCGCTCGGACATAATATCACGCTTATCAAACTGGGATATGTAAAAACAGAAGGTACACTCAAAAAAGCAGCTGAAATAGACAAGCGCCCATGGCTGAAGCAAAAAAGAATAGACAAAAACACACCAGATAACCCATTAGAATTGCATGATGTGTCTCGTATAATAGACTTTATACTCGATTCTCCACACAGAGTCAAGGAAATATCATGCAGCCAATAGACCATTGTTATATCTGCAAATTCGGATGGTTGCCAGAGGAAAAAACACCAAAACTCGTATGCCATGAGGGGTTGTACTATTGTGAAGCCTGTTATGCGGTAATACAAGAGAGAATTCGGAAAAACTCGGCATGGGGATCACCTACTATACATATGGAGTGATTTGCGGATGATTCTAAAAAAGGTGTGTAAAAACATAGAGTTGTTGTGATTAAAGTCCACAACCTATCGCCATTTTTCCCACACACAGCGCTGTTTTATTTCGAAAGGGACTTGACATGTGTGCCACTGTGTGGTATAGTCTCTATGTAGACTGTTCATAGAAGCTAGCTAAGCCAGTGGCAAATATACCACAGATTGGAGAATTTCTCATAAAAAGGCCCTGAACCGCTTGACATTTCCTGCCACGTATGGTATTATATAAACATAATCGAGAGAGAGAAATAGTCCAAGTAAACAAAAATGCCCATTGTGGGTGAGGACATCGAGAGAAAAGAGAGAGAGAAAAGAATTAGTTAATACGTGACGACATAGACAGTGCCCGAACCCGGCAACAGGGGTCAAGAGAGGGCTAGGTCGAAACAGAATCTGTTTGCTCCACATGCTCCGAAATTATATTTCCAAGGAGAAGTGGGTGGCCGCTGGGGTGGACCAGAATAAAAAGACTTGGAATTGTGGGGAGTTGTTTCCCAATCTCACATAGGGTGGCGTCCGATAAACGCTAGGAAACAATTCTGGGGGAACTAGGACAAGACTATACACTCAAGTTCAGTTTCCCAAATCAGAGTTTTATGAGAGCGCCACGAATGGTCTTACGTATATTGCTGAAGTGCTAGGTGGACCGGCGTTTTCCACATCGCTAAACGTGTCAATAGAACGAAAGTTTGAGCAGAACGAAGAACGAATATCAGATGTACCGAAATGTTTCATCACCTCCGTAAAGGGGGGTGAATATTTTTGAGCAGGGGGTCCGTGTTTTTAACGAAAGGTACTCTCCAATCTATAAATGCAATAAGTATCCAACTAAATAAACTTATGGTTATATTATATTTTCTTACAACACTAATTACTTTAAATGTACCCTCTGGCCCTCCTACTGGCTGGATACAATATACAGATGCTTATAAGAGTAAATCTGAGTGCCTGAAAAAGATGCATCTTATGGAAGATCAAATGAGGATAGAAATAAAAGTAACTTTTAAAAATAATCTTGTTAGTGTAGGTAAATTCGAATGTACGACTAGAGAAGATGTGGTGAAAAGGAATACTGCACTGGGACACTAATGGAAATTACGATTATCTTTCATGAGGATGCTATAAAGGAATGTATGGATGATAACGAAATTACATACAGCCATCTCAAAGCACGTCTGAATAAATTCTGTAATGATCCAGTGGTACTTAAAATGCTTATCGAAGGAACCATATTGGAACCTTTCCCTGTAAAACATTAATGAAATTAAAGCTTGACAAAACACTTTAGAAGGTGTACAATAGAACTTATACAATATGAAAGGTAATGATTATGTATAATATTGATGATGTAGTATCGTATACTGTCCCTGGCGAACCCAAGAACAAGATCGGTACAATTGTGGAACTCTTCTCTGATATGGAGTCGTATGAGGAAATGAAGTTGCAAGATGGCATTCCTTTTTACAAATCCAAGAAGTTGAAGAAGTTCGTTCCTGTTAAACCTAAGAATATGGACACTGTTTATCTTGAGGTAAAGAATACCAAGAATGACGGTGATACAGAATTCATTTATTTGAAGGATATTGTGTCTAATGGATAATACAGAATTAATGGCAATTAACCAGAAGCTCTGGGACGTTGTTAATGAACATGTAGGCCCCACGGATTCCACTCAGTTGTTAGCAACAGGTGGAATGATGCTGAAAGTTGCTTTAGAGTTATACACTGTGGTATTGTCTGATGATGATATCGGAAAGTTGTTGGAAACTGTAAAAGCGGCGATTCCCCAAAATCGGGCGAAAATGAAATCGATGCTGGGGGAGAGAACTCTTCACTGATGGGTAGTGCATTAAAGAGGCTCTCGGAAAGTATTAAGAAACCAGCTTCTCTCTATTCCTTTAAAATTACTTTTCCTGTTATCGAAGAGATGGTTACTCTTGATAATGATCGATTAGAAAATGATATTCGGGATGCTGGTCATGCAAAGTTTATCTATACTGCCGCAGAATGTTTTCGGACTCGTTGGGATATGCATCTGGTATATCCCTCTTTCGCAGAAGCCGCAGAGACAGCAATAGATATCGCAAGAAGGCATTCCCTATCGAAACTAACTACACAAGACGGAGAACCAGATCCTATTCCTTGGAGGGTTAAGGAGTCTTGGGGGTTGATTTATGGTAAGGGGGAACAGGGTAGAATCCATGCACACTGGCCTGCAACGTGGGCATATACCTATTGCATATATGCATGTGACAAGTGCGCTCCTTTGATATTTGATCAGATGATACAACCTGAGCATGTTCCTTCTTATGGGACTCCAATACAATTTAAACCGAAGACAGGACAGATGTTAATCTTTCCAGCATGGTTAAATCATCATGTCGAGAAACAGGAATGTGATCATGACCGTATTAAACTTGCTGGGAATATAGACACTAATTTCGATTTCGATAAACCATGGCAACATGATACTCATATGTTGGACAAAGCATATGTTGACCGTAAGGAATGGACAACAGGCCTTGAGTTCCCTTAAAACCCTTGCAGACAGTTTTACTCGTAATGCAGTATTAAGAAAACATCCTCAAGCTAGGGTGTTCTCTGAGAAATTTCCTATTGTAATAAAAAAGTACCCTCCCCCCGAAAACCTAGCGGATATCATTCGGGACTCCAAGGATGTACAGAAAAGGTCTACTAATGTAAAGGCGAAGATGACCGATTGGCATATGCATAAGGAAGAGACATATGGCAAGGAAATCTTTACTGGTATAGAACGTCTGGAAAAATGGCCTAGTTGGGCTGGACCAGAACCTATATCATCTTTTAAATGGGTATGCGATAAGGCGATAGAACTTGCTGATGAAAATAATCCTCACAAAATCAAGATGGAAATATGTGAGGTTTGGGGAGCTCTGTATCGTAAGGGAGAATACACAAAGGAACATGATCATTGGCCAAACTTATGGAGTTTTGTTTATACAGTAGAAGGTTGTACCGATTGCGCTCCTTTGGTTTTCCCCAACGGCCGTTCCACTCCTCCAATCATGCCAGAAAAGGGTAATATGATACTTTTTCCTTCTTGGGTTCTGCATAAAGTGCCTGGCCATACATGCAATCATGACCGAATCATAGTAGCTGGAAATATCTCACTGTCTAAATAAAATACCATGTACACAGAGACAACAATTAGATATAGAATTGTTGCTAGGGAAGTGTTAGTGGACAACCTCACTCAAGAAGATGCTTTAACCATCATTGCAACATATGAAGATCAAGGCAGAACTGGTCTTGTTATGGAAGAATACAATCCCTATGCAAAACGATTAGGACGTGATCCTGATCTGCATTAATCCTTATAAATAATCTTAATAGAATTATTTAAAGGATAGATATGCTAGATTTCATGGGCAAAGACGGCTTTGTTTGGTTTGTCGGAGTAGTAGAGGATCGTCATGATCCAGAGAAGATGGGCCGTTTACGAGTAAGAGCTCTAGGACACCATTCTTCAGATTTATCTAAAATACCTACAGAAGATTTACCGTGGGCGTATGTTATGGCGCCTACTACCACTTCATCTATGCATGGATTAGGTGAGACTCCTCATTTCATTGTACAGGGTAGTTGGGTATTGGGTTTCTTTAGAGATGAAGAAAAACAACAACCGATTATTCTGGGAACCTTGCCTGGCTTGAATACTGAACTTGCTGATACTAATAAGGGGTTTAATGATCCCGAAGGAGTCTATCCTTTACAAGTTGGGATAAATGATGTAAGTAAATTAAGTAAAGCTGCTTCAGCAGAATTTCATCCATCTGTACAATTACGTCGATATAAAAGAGAAACATCTGTTCCTCTTGCAACAAAACCTCGAATCCCCGATGTATCCAATACACTCAAAACAGATCCTGTGAGAGAAACATGGGATGAACGTGTTGCTAAATCAAACACGGCATCTTTTTATCCATTCAACCATGTTCATGAAAGTGAGATTGGACATGTACATGAAATAGATGATACTCCTGGCGCTGCAAGAATACATAGACAACATGCGATTGGAACCTTTGAAGAATGGCATCCAGATGGTGCAAGAGTTGTACATACGATGCATGATAATTATGAGATCATATCTGGTGATAATAATATCTTTATTCATAAGCGACAAGACGGTGGGGGTGATCTCAATATAACAGTTGAAGGGAACTGTTGTCAATATATAAAAGGAGATTACACATTAGAGGTAGAAGGTAATTTTACACAGAAGATACATAAAAATAAACAAATTCATATTGGTGCTGGTGGTGCTGGGAATAAAGAGGAAGCAATTGAAGGAAGTCACTCCTATCTTGTTAATCAATCCTTTATAGGGGCGGTAGGTATTGCAGAAGAAGACCCAAAGGATTTTCAACTTACTGTGGGTGGTAATTCAACATGGAATACAACTGGTAATTTAGATATACATACAGATGCAAATTTATCTATCTTTGCTATGAAAGATACTACTATGTCTACTGTTGAGAATTTGTCTTTAACAACTGTATCTGGAATTATGTCTTTTCTCTCTCTACAAAATAAACTTAATATGAAATCTGCAAAAGCAATGAATCTTAAAACAGAGGCAGATGGTTTAACAATAACTTCTTTAGATTTTAGTACGTGGAATTCAACTGGGTTGGTGACAGAGGTCTTCAGTGCAAGTCAGATAACAGGTATTACAGGTAGTCTTGATTTGGATACTAGTGCTGGTATGGATATTGATGCTGGAGCAAATATTGATATAGATTCTACATCAAATATCAATTTGAATGAGGGTAGTTAAAGTGGCAGAATTTGTATTTCAAATAGATGGACGAGAGGTCACTATCACGAAATGGGAAGATGTACCAGCAGAGTTTGATCATATAATTAAATTTATACCAGACCCTATACCAGAGGAACATACAGAAGAAGATCATGAACAAATGGCCTTATGGAATGACAGGTTACAGGAACTAATGGAGAAAGAACGTGCCCGCAGCAACTAGGATTGGAGATGCAGATGTACCTCATTGTTCTGGGATGACCAGAGCAGTTGGTTCACCTAACGTATTTGTAAACGGCATTGCGTGGAGTAGGCAGAGTGATATCAATACACCACACTTAATTCCACCAGCAGTGTGTCCTACACATACCGCTGGTATTGCTACAGGTTCCTCTACAGTATTTGTAAATGGTTTAGGTGCTGGCAGAATTGGAGACAGTATTAGCGGATGTACTTCAGTTGCTGCTGGTAGTCCTAATGTATTTGCAGGGGGTTAGATATGGTAGCAGGAATTCCTAAATTTGAAATACCAAGTCTCTGTGGCGCTAGTCCAGAATTTGATGCATTTTCGAAAAGTTTATATGATCTTAAAAAGAAGCTTCTAGCGGGTTTAGATGTGGACCCATCGGCATTGTTTCCTGACATTGATTTAGGTTTCGGTGAGTTAACAGAATTGGTAAAGGGGTTGGCACCAGAAATGCCAGCCTTTCCTGATATAAATTTTCAATCAGAATTAACATCTCTTTTTAATATTGATGTAAGTGGGTTGGGTGGCCAGGCATTATTCGATTTAAAGTCTGCTGAATTAGGTTTGAAATTTGGTGAAGCATTAGGAGCAGCGGGATTAAGTTTAGATGGACTTTTAGGATCTTTATCAGGGGGGTTTGACCCTTGTTCTATTGCTCCAAATTTAGTTATAGGTAAGGATGGATTAGTAAAAGAAAAAGCACAAAATGTTAACACGCCAGTAAAACCACAAGAGAAAGAAGAGCCTGCTACAATTTCGACCATAGCCGCTGCAAATGAAAAAGCAGTTAAAGCTATGTCGGCGGATGTAGTTAAATCAAAGAGTGTATGGGTAAACCCTGATGCTGGAACAGGTATTCCTACGGGCCCAAATGTATCAGTTAAACAAGAAGAGGATTCTCGAAAAGCGGAAGCAATAGCTAAACAAGGGATGGGAACTCCTCACCCACAAGTTGCTAGAATAAAAAATGAATCAGATCAAGTGGGTGCGATGCGTACTGTTGATACTACAACAGGTAAAGAGACTTTATCAACAGCTGTATCAGCACAAGAAGTTAAAGTACCTACAGACGCTATTCGGTTTCAAGAACTAGAGCGTCAATTTAGGTCAGCACAAAGTGAATTTCTGCGGCTGCTAGCTAATTTTAGTGGTAAAGTTAATGCAGCACTGAAACCTTATCCAGATAATTTGAGGGATGATGAAACAATATATTACACAAGAGGATTTATTCCAAATTCTGATTCAGGCATTAGTTCTGTCGGGGAAACAATAGGGAGACAAGCTAAACTTTTCCCAGATGCCAGGCTTGGTAACAGAACAATAACCGGCGGCCGTATTCATTTCAAATATTTCTTAAACTTCCGCAAAGTGCAAAACTTCTTGAACGCAAGGGCAATAAGAGCCCTTCGACGTGCCAGATCAGGGAACGATCCAGACTACTTTGAAAAGCGAACAAAGAAATGGATATCTTTGCTTGAAAGGGCTGGGAAGAGAATAGAACTAAGGACGAGCGTGTTTGATGACCATTTTCATAAAGATATTCCTGGCGTAGGCCAGCCAGGTGGACCCAAAACAGATAAAGAAGCAGCTGCACCATTGCCGGATGAAGATCCTGATGACTTCGTTGATCGTATTGATCGTGCATTAGGAACGGATGACAGGGATGATGTATAAGGAGAAGTAAATAATTATGTCTAGTGTAAATAAAAAATTATGTAATTCAATTAAAAGAGAAAGAACTACTTTGCAGAAGGAGTTGTTAAAAATGGATGCATGGGCTAAGGGGAAGCAGGTTTTTCTTACTATTAAAAATCCTGATGAGAGAGAAACAAAAAAACCCTTTATTCGTGTACCAGCAGAACAAGTATGGAAAAAGTATGAACCTTATAGAATGAAACAGAGTGTAGATTAATGTTATACTTATAAATAAACCAAGGAGTCTAACATGGTAGGAATTCCAAGTTCTTCTGAGGCATTTACGGATGCTCAGGGGCAAAACGCTATTGATCGTAACACAAGGACGTGGAAAGACTTAGACATGTTTTTTTCTAAAACAGTTACTAAAGATGTTAATAAAGTTACGGATGTTCAAGCAGTAAAGCGTTCTGTTCGTAATCTTGTTTTGCTTAATCATTATGAAAAACCTTTTCACCCAGAAATAGGTTCTGGAGTAAGGGAAATGTTGTTTGAACCTATGACTCCACTTACCGCTGTTATTTTGAGTAAAAAGGTAGAAGATGTTATTGAAAATTTTGAACCTAGAGCAAGACTTGTTGGAGTAAAGTCAAAACCAGACTTAGATCGTAATGCGTATGAATTAACAGTAGAATTTTATGTAGTTAATGCCCCAACAGAATTAGTACAACTAGACGTTTTATTAGAGAGATTACGATAATGGCTCAGACAGCACGAAGACTAGATATTACAGAATTTGATTTTGATCAGGTTAAAACAAATTTAAAAACATTTTTGAAAGCACAGAATGAATTTACAGATTATGATTTTGAAGGTTCTGGTATAAACATCTTATTGGATATACTTGCTTATAATACTCACTATCTTGGGTTTAATTCTAATATGCTTGCTAACGAAATGTTTATTGACAGTGCCTCGTTACGATCCAGTATTGTTTCTCACGCAAAGACTTTAGGTTATGAACCTACTTCTGTAAAAGCACCTTTGGCGATAGTTGATGTCGCCATGAATAATGTTTCCAATTCTACTAGAACAATTCCGGCTGGTACTACTTTTTCTACGTCAGTCAATAATACGGCTTTTCAATTTGTAACGGTGGATGATTTAACTGCGACCAAAACAGCGGGTGACATTGTTTTTAATGAGGTAAAAATTTATGAAGGTACGCTTGTTACACAAAGATATACAGTAGATAGTTCTGACTCAGATCAGAGATTTTTAGTTGATGATAATAGAATAGATACATCCAGTTTAAAAGTTGATGTTCAAACTTCAGCTTCAGACACAAGCACCATTACTTATACAAAAGTAAAAGATGTTACTCAGCTGACAGGGGAAAGTGTTGTTTTCTTTTTACAGGAAGTGGAGTCAGGAAAGTTTGAAGTATATTTTGGTGATGGTGTTGTGAGTAAATCAATATCAGATGGTAATATAGTTCTTTTAACTTATGTTGCAACAAATAAAGATTTAGCAAATGGCGCATCATCATTTACTAATAGTGGTGCTATAGATGGCGAAACAGACATAACAGTAACAACTATTCAGTCTGCTGCTGGTGGTTTTGAACGAGAAACCATAGCATCTGTTAAACTTAATGCTCCCTTGGATTATGCAGCGCAAGGAAGATGCGTTACAGTAAATGATTATAAAGTTTTTTCAAGGAAGTTATTTCCACAAACAAAATCTGTACAGGTATTCGGTGGAGAAGATGGGTCTTTTGATTCTAGTCTTGGAGTAGTTTCAACACAAGAATTTGGTAAGGTTTTTATATCTATTAAATCAATAACCGGCAATAATTTAACAGTAACACAAAAGGATCAACTTGTTACAGACCTTAAACAATTTAATGTGGCATCTATTACTCCTGTAGTTATTGATCCAGAAACAACTTTTCTCATTCTTCAAGTAGTATTTAAATTTAATCCTAGTGCAACTACAAAAACTAAATCTACATTGGTTACTAATGTTACTAGTGTACTACAAAATTTTAATACAGGTACATTAACGGAATTTAATGCTATGTTTAGACATTCTGAAATTTCTAGGTTGATTGATGCCGCAGATAACTCTATATTAAGTAATGTAACTAATGTTACTATGGCACAATTTTTTGAACCAACATTAAATGAAAATATTGGATATAATATTTATTTTAATAATAGACTTCATCATCCAGAGGCGGGACATAATGCTATTAATGGTGGAGTAGTTTCTACTACAGGGTTTAAAATAAGTGGCAGTACAACCACTGTACAATATTTTGATGATGATGGTAATGGAAATCTTCGAAGATTTTATTTGGTAGGTAATACTAGGACATATCTTGATAATGCAGCTGGAACGATAGATTATACTAATGGACATATTAAAATTAATGGTATAAAAATAATATCGGTAGAAGATGTAGATGGAGAAGCTTCTGTTAAAATTAGATTGACAGCTGTTCCAAATTCTAAAGACATAGTTGCTGTTCGTAATCAAATACTGGAAATTGATTTTACAAATTCAACTGTATTAGGAGAAGTGGATACTATTGCTGCTGGAGTTCCCGGCGCTGCTTCAAGTTTTGTAACTACTGGGTCAATACCAGAAACATCGAGTTTTTAAAAAATGGCACCCTTCGACGGAAAACTAACTACAAAGATTTCTCCTTTGATAGAAGGGCAAGTCCCTGATTTTGTTCAAGCGGATCATCCGAAGTTTGTTCAATTTGTTAAAGATTTTTATCAATTTTTAGAATCTGCGGAATTGATTGTAGATGTTACAATCGATAGCTTGAGATTAGAAACAGTTTCTCGAAGTTTTATTTTAACAGAAGGTGATGATTCTGTAAAGGTTAATACAGAAACAGGGACAGGTACTACTGGTAAATTTGTTCCTAATGAAACAATTACTGGAGAGATATCTAAAGCAACTGCAAAGGTGCTTGTTGATGATCTTGGTAATAGTAGACTTTTTATTTCTTCTCAACAAAAATTTGAAATTGGTGAAATTGTAACAGGATCAGTTTCTGAAGCAACAGCAAGTATAATTTCTTATCGTGCAAATCCTGTACAAAATACACAACAGCTCTTTGACTATGTTGATCCAGATAATACTACTACTGTATTTTTGGATGAGATGTTTAATATGTTTTTGGAAGCAATTCCAAAGACACTTGCATCAGGAGTTTCGAAACGTGATCTTATTAAAAATATTAGAGATTTATATGCTGCTAAAGGCACATCAGAGGGACATAAATTCTTTTTAAGACTTCTTTTTGATGAAGAAGCAGAAATTATATACCCCAATAAATTTATGTTGAGGTCTTCAAAGGGTAATTGGAATCAGCCTACTATCATGCGAGTGTCA
>UINC01000400.1_pt1 | contig 14718 bp, 12 predicted proteins | sample 5385821 | NCBI WGS metagenome assembly UINC01 (sample SAMEA4666929, study PRJEB26691) | marine metagenome | isolation source: Pacific Ocean | place: Pacific Ocean | collected 2011-10-13 | reverse complement strand
ACCAAGACCTCAGCCGGCATCGGACGACGATTATAATTCGAGGACATAGCAGCACAATAGGCTCCGGTGTCAAGAATCGCCACGAGATCATCAACCTGCATTGGTGGTAATTTGTAATCAGCACCAAACGAATCGCTACTCTCGCAGACAGGGCCGACAACATCAACAGCGTAATCCACTCCGACTCGAGACTTGACCGAAATTACGCGGTGGCGAGCACCATAGAGCGCGGGACGCAGACACTCGGTCATTCCCGCATCTAAAACAACAAAGGTCCTGCCATCAGGGTGTGACTTTACGTCGATGACGCGTGAGACGAGTGCTCCCGCTGGCCCGACGATGAACCTTCCTGGCTCAAGCACGAGCGTTAGTCCTGAACCGCTCACTTCCTTAAGTAAAGCTTCTGCATATTCGGTGAGGTCGAGACCAGGAGTGTCATCGTAAGATATGCCTACCCCTCCTCCTACATCCACGTACTCAAGTGGCAGACCCTCAGCCATAAGGGATTGCGCTAGGTTAACAGCCGTGGCAGCCGCACGGCGAAGTGGTGCAACCTTAACAATTTGGGAACCAATATGTACATGGATACCTATGATCCTGAGCCCGGGCCGTGTCGCCATCTCACGGCAAATCGCTGGTGCTTCACTCAACGCAACACCGAACTTATCTCGACTGGCGCCAGTGGAAATGTGTGGGTGGGTCATCGATTCAATATCGGGGTTTACGCGTAGCGCCACGGTAGCCCGTTGGCCGTGTGCGGTAGCGATCGCATCAATCCGTTCCAACTCTCCTACCGACTCCGCATTAATTGCTTTGAGACCTAGAGACACCGCTTTGGCCAAGTCGTCGGTCCGTTTTCCGACGCCAGTAAATACGATCTGATTCGGGGTGAAACCCGCGTGCAAGGCCACATCGATCTCGCCTGAAGAATTCGCATCTGCAGCGGAACCCAGAGAGTGCAATAGACGCAATATTCCCAGAGTTGAGTTCGCCTTTAGCGCATAGTGGACAGCGTGAGGATGTTTCTGAAATGCGGCATCGAACATCGAAAACTGACGGCGGATGACATGAGCCGCGTAGACGTAGACTGGCGTGCCTTCCATTTGAGCTATTCGCGCAAGTGGCACGGCCTGGCACGCAAGCCCATCAGGTGAATTATCAAATGCTTCTTCAGACACGTTCTCTACATTAAGTGGATGGGCAATTGAGGCTTCATCGCGCGTGCCGAATAGCGTCAGGGCTCACTAACATTGTAGATCGGAAGAAATTCTCCGCGAGCGATCGACCGATTCTGAGCACATGACTCGGCAGGCAGGAATTGAAGCCGCTTATTCGCTGCTTGGACTAAACCACTGTGAAGAAAGTACTTGGTCAGGTCGTAGATTTGACGGGCACAAGAGCCGGAGCACCGGTTGCTTCATCGACCGTAGACTCTACTAGCTCCCAAGCCTCATCATTTTCAAGGACCATTGATGCAAACGCGGTGTGCAGGGCATGACCGCCGCGGTTTACCACGAGGTGTCCAATCAGCGGGTACCCTACCAACGCAAGGTCCCCAATTGCATCAAGGATTTTATGACGCACAAACTCGTCTTCAAAACGTAGCGAACGATTCAACACACCAGACTCGCTGAGCACAATCGCGTTGTCGAGTGAACCTCCGAGCGCTAGTCCTTGCCGCCGTAGCCTTTCAACTTCCTTGAGAAAACCGAACGTCCGCGCGGGCGCGATCTGGTCAACAAAACTCTCCTCATTCAACTGGATTTCCCGCGACTGGTGCTCGAGTAACGGATGGTCGAAGCTGATGCTGTAGGTAATCTTAAAATGTTCTGACGGATACAGTGCAATTTGTTTATCGCCCATCGATAAAGAAATGGGGCGTGTGACTTTCAAAAAGCGCCGCGCCTTCGCCTGACGCCTAGTCCCAGCCTCCTGGACCAGATAGACGAACGGTGCCGCGCTCCCATCCATAATCGGCACTTCTCGCTGGTTCAACTCGATAATAACGTTATCCACTCCCATGCTAATCAGTGCTGCGAGGAGGTGTTCGACCGTCTCTACCGACGCAGACTCCACTTCTAGGCCTGTCGCATAGTGGATACCAGAAACATTTTTGACCATTGCAGGTATCTCATGGCCACCAAGGTCAGCGCGACGGAACCGAATGCCCGAGTCAGGCGACCCAGCCTTCAGAGAAAGAGAAACCTTGTGGCCAGAGTGAAGCCCAATCCCAGCGCAAGTGACGGAGCGACGAAGAGTCTGCTGAAAGTGCATCTAAATCGTTTCCAAAGGAACAACCATGCGCGGAACAAAAGCCTCAAATGACAGAACAATCCCACGCAAGGCCACCTGAATCAGGAACTGTATCATACTCATTCCATCCCGTGACCATTGAAAAATCGCCTCAAATAACTAGCTGTAAAGGACTTCGCTTCAGCAGCAACGTTCTCTGGAGTGCCCTCTGCAACGATCTGTCCTCCAGCCTCTCCTCCTTCGGGCCCGAGATCAATGATGTGATCGGCGGACTTAATCACATCGAGATTGTGCTCAATAAGCACTACAGTGTTCCCCTGGTCAACGAGTTTGTTTAGCACGTCCAACAGCTTGCGTGTGTCCTCAAAATGAAGTCCAGTCGTCGGTTCGTCCAAAATGTATAGGGTGCGGCTGGTCCCGCGGCGCGAGAGTTCCTTGGCCAGCTTGACCCGCTGCGCTTCACCGCCACTCAGCGTTGTCGCCGACTGACCGAGCTTGATGTAGCCAAGACCAACTGCACGGAGGGTCTGCAGTTTGGTCGCAATAGGTGGAAAATTTTCGAGCAATGGCGTCGCTTGATCGACGGTCAGGTCTAAGATTTCAGCAATCGATTTCCCTCGATACCTAATTTCGAGCGTTTCGCGGTTGTATCGCCTTCCTTTGCAATGCTCACACGTTACGTACACATTCGGTAGAAAGTGCATTTCAATAGAAGTCACACCATCCCCCTGGCACGCTTCGCACCGTCCACCTTTAACATTAAACGAGAAACGGCCAGGACGAAATCCATGCGCTCTGGCCTCGGGCAACATTGCAAACAGCTCTCTTATGAAGGTGAACAGGCCGGTATAAGTTGCCGGATTCGAACGTGGTGTACGGCCGATCGGTAGCTGATCTATTTGTATTACCTTATCCACTAGTTCGGCATTGTCGATGCCGTCGTGTGGACCAGGCTCGTCCGAGGCACGATAGAGCACCTTGGCCAGTGCGCGATAAAGAATGTCATTGACCAGCGTCGATTTTCCAGAACCGCTTACGCCAGTGATCGCAGTGAACACGCCTAGCGGAATGGTCACGTTGATCTTGCGTAAATTATTACAACGTGCCCCACGAATCTTTATCGTCCCACGTTGCCACGGTCGACGTGTGGGAGGCACTGGAATCTCGCGTTCCCCTCGCAAGTAACTGCCAGTAAGTGAACTGTTATCTCTACGGGTCAGCAATTCTGAGGCTGGACCTTGAAAGATAACCTGACCACCGTGCTCCCCCGCCCCTGGGCCTAGGTCGATCACATAGTCAGCTGCTCTGATAGTCTCTTCGTCATGCTCAACGACAACGACAGTGTTCCCTAGATCGCGCAGGCGCGCCAATGTAGTCAACAAACGTCGATTGTCACGCTGATGAAGACCAACTGACGGCTCATCGAGCACATAAAGCACCCCGGTGAGGTTTGCACCAATCTGCGTTGCTAACCGGATTCGTTGACCTTCCCCTCCTGACAGCGTCGCCGCGCTCCGCCCCAGAGTCAAATACCCAACTCCGACGTCATCCAAAAAGCGCAGGCGGTCACGGATCTCCCTTACAACGCGACCTGCAATTTGAACCTCCCGTTCAGTAAGCTCCATCGCCTCAAAACGTAGGAGCGCGTCACTAACTGGCAGTCGGACATACTTCGAAATCGTTGCGCCTTTAACAGTCACAGCGCAACTCTGCGGCCTCAAACGCTCTCCTGCGCACGAAGCGCACGGTCCGGAAGCCCGATATGGCTCCAAGATTTCCTTGTCGGCCCATCGACCCTCCAAGTAGCGACGACGCATGTTCGGTACTACACCCTCGAAACCCGCCTTCGCTTGAGTCGTCCTACGGGACTTGGTCCGGCGCCCTAGGCTGCCGTTTTTAGGGTCCGAACTCTTTACCCCAAACAAAACGACCTGGCGCATCTTTCGCGACAGTTTACCGAACGGCACATCCAAAGGAATCTCATAACGACGATGTAGATCATTGAGAGCTGCTTTGACAGACTTCTCATCGCCGTGTGCCCATGGAGCAATCGCGCCGTCACTAAGCGTCTTCTTGGGATCGGGGATGATCCGAGACGGATCAAAGTCATGGACGAGACCGAGCCCTTGGCAATCGGGGCAGGCTCCTTGCGGCGAGTTGAAGGAAAACGCACGCGGCGTCATCTCCGGCATGCTAATCCCACAGTGGGGACAAGCAAGCCGCCGTGAAAACAGCCGGTCGCCACCACTGTGAGTGTTGATGATGACGGTGTCGTCAGCAAGCTCAAGCGCGGTTTCAATCGATTGACCCAGCCGGCGTATCACGTCAGAGTCAGAATTCACGACCAGACGATCGACCACGACCTCGACCGTGTGATTCCGGTACCGGTCGATCTTGAACTGGTCTTCCAGAGCATACATTTCACCGTCAATACGGACCCGGGTGAAACCTTTCGCCGCCAAAGCGGCCAACTCTTTCTTGAACTCACCTTTCCTGCCACGAACGACCTGGGCAAGCACGTTCACCCGCTCACCAGATGGGTCGAGCATCACTAAATCGATGATGCGCTCGACAGTCTGTGAGGTGATCTCACGTCCGCACTCTGCACAATGGGGAACACCAATATTGGCGAAGAGCAATCTGAGGTAGTCGTAAATCTCCGTCACGGTGCCAACGGTAGAACGGGGATTTGCACCGGTTGTCTTTTGTTCAATAGAAATTGAGGGAGACAGGCCCTCAATCAAATCAACATCCGGCTTCTCCATCTGCTCCAAAAACTGGCGCGCATAAGCCGATAAGGACTCCACGTAACGGCGCTGGCCCTCCGCATACAGGGTATCGAACGCGAGGGAGGATTTACCCGAACCGGACAAGCCGGTAATGACCACCAGTCGATTTCTCGGGATATCGACCTCGATGTTTCGGAGATTATGAACGCGCGCGCCGCGGACCTTGATGTGGCTGTGTGTCATGCCGTACAGCAGCGGGTTTTTGACGATCCTGAACCCGTCATGCTATCACGACCGTCATCAAGAAATCAGTGCTGGGCGGCTATCGACCTTCCCCTGGCGAGAGGCGGTAGGCGGTATCGTTTGATGCCACGACAACCTCACCGGAGGCACCAAACGCAACACCGACGAGGGCTTCCGCGGCAAGAGTGAGCTGCATGGATCCCCGTTCGGTAAGGGCGTAGAGACCTGCGGCACCAGCCAAGGCTTCAACGACGTGAAGCTTACCGTCAGCGTCGAAGGCCAGGCCCTGTGGGCGACCAAAGCCCGCGTGTACTACGTCGACTTTACCGCTGGCATCGATGCGGTAAAGCGAATCTGATGTCGATAATGTTGGCGCAGTCACATACAATGTGCCGCCAGGCCCTACCGCTAGATGGAAAGCAGCGATACTTGATGGCAGTGATGCGAGGACGCTCGTCTGTCCCGAAGCCTCGACGCGAAAGATTTGACCAGATCGATCGCCAACAAAAAGGGTGCCTGCCTCATCAAATACGATCCCACTCGTAGACCCTAATTTGGAGACCACGACATCGACTTCCCCCTTCGGAGTGACCTTGTAGACCTTACCTTCAAACCGACTACTGACATACAAATCTCCCGACGGTGCGAAAGCCATCGACGTCGGATTGGGCACCTTCGAGGCGAACGGTTCTCGGCTCCCGTCGGATTTGATCCGGAAAATACCAATCGGCGCCTGCTCTCCTCTGGTACCGCTATAGGTCACATAGAGGTTTCCAGCCAGGTCGAAGACGGGGCTGTCCACCTGGTGCAGTCCTTCGGCGATGGGTGCGCCCACCTCGACGAATACCGCACCTGGCTCCATCGTCCCAACCTGGACCGACGCGGAACCCTCCTCAACACCGTCTGGGATAACCACATCTAGCGCGCGCGGCGATGCAAATACAACACGGCACGGTCGGCCACCAACACGTACCTCGGGCAAAGGGTTGAGGTCAAACCCTTGACCCTCGACGGTAATTCGGCCGCCGGCAACTGCCCAAGTCGGCCGCACGCCGGATACATGGGGGGAAGGCAAAGCGCAAGACATAGTGACGTCAGAGAGAAGCACGTAAGTGGTAAACGAACGCGCTGTGTACCCCGTTACGATTCGTCGAGCTCGACATTCCAGTAGAGGTAATCCCGCCAACTATCTGGAGTCTCACGTAACCCAACCGTTACACGAACCACGGGGGCGCGTTTAGGCCGTCGCGGTCTGCGAATCAAGCGCATACGGGCCTCCGCCGGTGTGCGACCGCCTTTCTTACGATTGCACGTGATGCAGCACGTGACGATGTTTTCCCAATCCTTCCGGCCGCCCTGGGCGACCGGCACAACATGGTCAAAGGTCAAGTCCGTCGTCGGCGAAGCATCCCCACAATACTGACAAGTGTGGTCGTCACGCGCGTAAATGTTCGCCCGAGAGAACGGCACGGAATTGAACCGCTTCTTGATCCTGATATAGCTGAGTAACCGGATGACTGACGGCAGCTTAAAACTAATCGAGACCGACCGAATCTCCCGGTCGTACTCAGAAATGACCTCAACCTTGCCCTGGCACAAAAGCGTGATCGCCTTCTGCCAGTGCACCACCTTGAGTGGCTCGTATGTAGCGTTCAAAAGGAGCGTCTGCTCCATAGCAATTTCATTCTGCCCTGTGGCATTGAACAGTGTCAAGACGCCAATTCATCGTAAGACACTGTTAGACATACGCTTAACACGGTCCAGCGTATTGGTCATCACGCCGACTGACTCACTCCTGAGGACGCTTCGAGCACTGTCAGCGCTGTCCGGATTTCTTGAACGACGTCATCCGTACACCGGCGCAACGGAAAGCGTGGGTCGCCCCCTCCCGCCCCAATCAAGTCCATAGCCGCCTTTAGTCCCGGAACACCGAATCGTGAAGTCACCATCTCGGCAAGCGGGATTAGTTGCTGTTGAAGCACCAGAGCTTCGTGAGAGTGATTCTCAAGGGTAAGCTGATGTAGTCGAGCACAGAGCGAAGGCTGCACACAGGCCAGAGCAAGTATTCCACCCACCGCTCCAACGCTCAGACTCGCATAGTAGGTCTGGGCCGACCCAACGACGACTTGAAATTCTGGTCCCGTGGCACTCACAAGCTGACTCACCTGCAACACGTTGCCACTCGACTCCTTAATCCCCGGAATGTTTGGGTGTTCGGCCAGCCTCGCGACAGTCTCGGCCGCCAGACTCACCCCGGTCACCTGCGGAATGTTATAGAGGAGAACCGGCACAAGGGACGCATCGGCGACGGCCAAGAAATGGTCGACCAGCGTCTCGGGCGTCATTAGTGATTTAAAGAATGACGGGGTCCGAACGAGCACAGCGTCCACACCCAAGGCCCCAGCGCGCCGTGTCGCAGAGATTGTGGCTCGGGTAGATTCTCGTGCCGTGCCGACCACAAGCGTTCGGTCGGCTGGCACCACCTCGCGTGTTTTGGCAATAAGGAGGTCCGCTTCGTCGTCATCAACGTGTGCTGCTTCACCGTTAGTACCGAGGACGACAATCCCACATAGCTCGGTGCCCAGCCAAAACCTCAGGTTACGCACCAGAACATCGAGGTCAATCGCCTCATCGCGAAACGGTGTCGGAATCGGTGCGAGCACGCCTCGAAGTTTCACAATACCCTCAACAAAATGAACCCTCGCCTAAGAGCCACCGGTCGAATGTAGAGACGGACGCGGCTAGTGTCAACTGGTGACGAGAAATGCCGTCGCCCGACATCTATATGTCGTTTAGCAGCCGCAACCGGATTACCACCTCAACTCGATACATACGAAGGGATCGGCAGGTCCCGCATCGTCTGCAGCCCAGCCGGAGCGGCCAATACCTTCGGAATTGAGTTCACCACGATCGACGCGGTAGCAACATCGCCGTGTACACCCCCTGCCAATTTCATCGCGAGTCGAGGGGACCCCGTGATGCGCACGGCATCATACGATTCTGGTGCCCCCAGATACGCCTCCATATGCAATTTAATGACCGCCTTACCAGCGCGATATCCGATACCGTCCTGCACAAGGCCGCACACCTCACCAGCCTTCACCGTAAGAAACCGACTCGCCACACGCTTAGTAGCAATCTTAGGCTTGATGCGATCAGCGATCCGGTCGAGCTTCCATCCCAAGGCATCAGCAATCATCGAAACGGATTCCGCCAAGCCCACGTGACGAACGGTACCCTCCTTCACCCTGTTCCGAAACTGCGTTCTCGTGAGTCCGGAACCGATCTTTTTCTGGAACGGTAGACGTCGCGTACTCGCGTTCTGGATTCGGTCCACTTCGACCCGGTCAACGCGCTCGCACACACCGGTCAGCGTGATCGGTAAGGCATCCATCGTGAAACCGGGATTCACACCGGTCCCAAGCACGGCAGCCTTCGCCTGTTTGGCGAGACGGTCAATTTTCCGTGCCCACCGCGCATTGGATGACACGGGGTAAGACAATTCCTCGGTCGTCGAGACAATCGGCACCCGAGCACGGAGAATCGTTTCGATTTGCGCGGTCACCACACGAAGCGAGGAACTCGTGCACAGCACAACCACATCCGGTTTGCTTCGCCGCAGCGCGGTGAGCGCATCCGACGAGACCTTCGCACCGAGTCGACGCTTCAACCCCGCGACGATACCGACATCACGACCCACCTTCTCCGGGTCAATGTCAACCGCGCCCACCACCTTAAATCCTCGCCGCGTCGCCACCTGGCGTGCCACCGCAGCTCCGATCGGTCCAAGACCAAAATGCATTACCCGAATTGCCATGTCCTTGCCTCCGTCTCCGCGAGCGCTTGTTTCTCGTAACGCCGCCGCATAACCAATCCACGATTATACTCGGGTCGTTGGCAGGCACCCGCGGGAACACAGCACCCTACTGAACGGTGATACGATTTGTCTCCTAACGCTGAAACTACATGGCTCGAGCCAACGTTGGTGTGCTTCACTGCGGCGGCATACACAGGCAACCTTGACCCACGTTCAGTGGAACGGACTTGACGTCTACTGATCAGATGAGCATTACACCCGCATTTCGTGATGGCCTCCGGCGCGTGTGGTCCTCTCCCGCGCTGATGGTTCTGCTCGCGGTCCTTTTTCCCATGGTGGGTGTGACTGGTATTTTTTTTGGTTTCGGCCAGGGAATTGTGAGTGTTTACCCAGCCTTGTTCGTATTCTTAGTTGTCTACTCGATCATCCGGGCGTGGTGCACCGGTGGGATTCTCCATCGATATGCTCAGAACCGTCCGATGCGGGCTGGCGCATTCCAAAGAGTCTGCGGCACGTTCTTTTTTCGACTTCTCCGCCTCCACTTGCTATCCGCTCTCATCCTGGGTGGGGGGGTGACGCAGGGGCAGTTACTCATCCTGCACTTCTACCTACAATCGAATCCTGGAGTCTTAGCCTTCTGGGTCGGCTTAGTCACGCTGGTGCTCCTCGGCCTCGGCTACATCTTTTGTGACGTCGTGCTCGACTACGCCAAGATTCGGACGGTGGTGGAAGACCGGCGCAGCATGGTCTTCGCCGTCACCGCCGGCTTCCGGTTCGCCGTGCGGCGACCGGGCGCGGTCGTTAGACTCTACCTGCTCAACGGAGCGATAGCCGTCATCTTGTTGGGAATCCAGTGGGTAGCAATTATTTATTCACTTCATGCAGAGTCTTGGCTGTTGCAACAGCATTGGGGGACGGTACTGTTTTTTTCTGCCCTAGGAATCGTTCCACTGGTCTGGGTCCCGCTACTCTTCCTGGCCACACAGACCGCATTCTTCCAGGACGAGCTCGCGTATCCTGGCTACACGGCCGGTTCGGGTGTCAGCCCGCCCGACTTACCTGTGACCGAAGTCGTTGCAGGGCCCCCGACCGACGGCGTATAGTCAAAGGTTGATGACTTCGCTCAGCGAGCCTCTGACAAACTGGATCCGTCGGCATGTTGACGGAACGAGCGCAGACGGTCTGGTCGTGGGCCTAAGTGGCGGTATCGATTCGGCGACCGTGGCCCGTCTCTGCCAACTCGCCCTGCCCGATGCCGTCGTCGGCGTAGTCCTACCCTGCCACAGTGATTCGCAGGACGCCACCGATGCGAGACTCGTGGCAGACCACTTCGACCTGTCTACTATCACCATCAATCTCGATGCGGTGTATGACACGCTGACCAGTGAACTGCGCGCCTCACTGGGCAAACTGCCCCAAGCGCCAGACGACCTTGAATCGCGCCTCCCATTAGCCAACGTGAAACCTCGGCTCCGTATGACCTCACTCTACTTTGTGGCGAACGCAATGAACTATCTCGTGGCCGGCACCGGAAATCGGAGCGAGTTGGCGATCGGCTACTACACAAAATACGGCGACGGGGGCGTCGACCTACTGCCTATTGGGAACCTACTCAAAGATGAGGTGCGAGACCTGGCACGGGAGCTCGGGGTTCCCACGCCCATCATCGAGAAGCCACCGAGCGCTGGACTCTGGGTGGGACAGAAGGACGAAACTGAGATGGGGTTCACTTACATAGAACTTGCCACATACCTTCAGGATGGACCAAAAGCCGTATCCCCCGAGTCGGCCAAGCGTATCGGGCAACTGACGGATGCGAGCGCACACAAGCGCACGCTGCCGCCCAGACCGCCGCTCACAACAGACTGATCGTTGTCCGGCTGTCCAGTCCGCAAATGCAGTTTGGGCTATTCGTTGGCACTTCCGCAACGGGCGGGAACGGGAACTTAGGATGCGGTGATGACGCGTCGCAAGGCTGCAACAATTCGCGCGGCGGAAATCCCGTACTTCTCCAGTAATTCGTCAGGCTTGCCGCTGCGTGGAATCTCGGACACCGCCAGGCGATGCACGTCGATGCCGTCGGTTCCAACGGCCGCACTCACGGCATCACCGAGCCCACCGCTCACATAATGGTCCTCAACCGTGAACAGGGCGTTGCCGCAGCGCTTGCCAGCCCGAATCAAGGTCGCCGCATCGATGGGCGAAAGCGAATAGGCATCGATAACGCTAATCGCAACGTCATCCTTAGCGAGCAGGTCAGCCGCTTCCAAGGCCTCAAACACCGTCACACCAACGGCGACAACAGTCGCAACGTCGTTCGGACTCTCCCGCAACGTCTTTGACCCTCCAATTACGAACTGCTCCGATGGTGGGTAGATAACTGGGGTCTTTGGGCGTGAGGTCCGCATGTAGACCATGCCTTGGTGGGCGGCAGCCGCAGCGACAAGACGCTCAGCACTGACGCCATCGCATGGATACAGTACGGCACAGTTGGGAACCGCCCGCATCATTGCAAGGTCTTCAAGTGCCATCTGGGATGGACCATCCTCACCGATCGACACACCAGCATGCGACCCAGCGAGCTTGAGATTGAGATTACTGATACCCGCCATGCGGATGAAGTCGTAAGCACGAGACAGAAAACACGCGAACGTGGACGGAAACGGAATAGCGCCGCGGCTGGCCAATCCCATGGCCGCACCCACCATCACCTGCTCGGCGATGTAGGTCTGATAAAAGCGCGCACGGTGCGCCTTTTCAAACGTCTCGCTGAACGTGGAATTCTTGACGTCCGCATCCAATGCCACCACGCGCTGGTCGACCGCCCCAAGAGCGGCCAGTGCGGTGCCGTAGGCAGTCCGGGTCGCCACCTGCGCACCTAAGTCATAGGCAGGCGCAGGCATCCCACTCACATCCACCGGGCCCGTGGGTTCCACGGGAGCGTCCACAGGTGCGGCGATGGGTGGACAACTAGCACCGTCGACCATCTGCGTTTCGAGCTCCGCAATCGCCGCGTTCATGTCATCGCCAAGCTTGAGGGCCTTGCCGTGCCACCCATCCAGTCCTTCGAACTGCGACACGCCCTTCCCCTTGAGGGTCCGAGCCAAAATCATTGTCGGGCGGCCCTGCGTATTTCGCGCCTCATCGAATGCGGTCAAAATCGCGTCCAAATCGTGCCCGTCCACCATAATCGCCCGCCACCCGAACGCTTCCCATCGTTGTGCGAACTGTTCAAGCGAATGGCCCCACTGAGTCGCTCGGCTCTGACCGAGGGCGTTGACGTCGGTGATGCCGCAGAGATTGTCCAGTTTGTGTTGCTCGGCGACCTGCGCGGCTTCCCACACCGACCCCTCCGCAGACTCGCCATCACCGAGGAGGACGTAAGTGCGATATGGCGATTGCAGCCGGCGAGCGTTGAGGGCAATACCAACAGCTGCACAGACACCCTGCCCCAAGGAGCCGGTTGCGACATCCACGAATGGAAGACGCGGAGTCGGATGCCCTTCTAGGTCAGAGTCGACCCGGCGCAGGGCAGTGACATCTCCGACGAAACCCACCTGCGCCCATGCCGCGTAGAGCAACGGCGCGGCATGCCCTTTTGACAACACAAATCGATCACTGTGGGGATACTGTGGATTCTCGGGGTCGAACCGCATCTCCGAGAAGAATAAGGCCGCAACAACGTCAGCAGCCGAGCAACAACTGGTGGGGTGTCCGCTCCCAGCGGTAGATGTCGCCCGGATCGAATCAATACGAAGGCGCGCAGCGACGTTACGCAACGCGGGCACGAGGGAAGATCTATCGACCGCCAACACTCGACTCCGAAGCCAAGAGTCTACCATAGCGTCGTCCGACAGCTAGGGTCTCTGAGCAGACGCCTACTAACAGTCCGCTATAATGCCAGCAATGATTGCGTTCAGGTATGCGTATGTGTTGCTGCTCGCACTATGGCTTGGTGGGATGGTCGCTCTGGGGGGTATTGCCGCACCAGCGACCTTCGCAGTGTTGCAGCAAGATAATCCCGACACCGGACGCACCTTGGCTGGTCGGGTCTTCGGAGAGACCCTGAAACGTTTTCACGTTGCCTCCTATGCAATCGCCGGACTCCTGCTGGCTTGCTTAATCGGCATGGCGGCTCTCGGTTCGAAGCCCGTCGGTTTCGAAATCCGCTTCGTCATCATTGTGGCGATGTTACTTATCAGCCTCTATTCAGGCCGAGGGGTCTCCCCTACAATTGAACGGATGCAGCAGGAAATTGGTGGGCCAGTCGCCTCCCTAGAATCCGACGACCCGCGTCGTGCCCGATTCGGACGCCTCCACGCACTATCAACAGCGTTGATGCTCGCCAACATCACGGGCGCCCTGGTCTTGCTCTACTGGGAAGCCCGACGCGGGGGCTAACCAGTCCCAACCCAGTCACCTTCATTCACGGCATCTCCTTGAAAACACATGATATAGTGCCAGTGGGATGCTGGATGACATCACTCAAGCGGTGCTTGCGCATGATGAGGTTGCCCGATACCTTCGCGGTGGTCCTGGCGAAAGCGGTCTCGAAGCGCGCGAACGGGTACAGGCTTATATAGAGGAACTTCGTACAACGCAGCGCTATCCATTCTACAGAGCGCTGAAGCATCCGCTGTATCCAATCCTCAGAAAAATTACGAGAGTGCCCGAGGCCGTTGAAATAGCCGAGGCCGCAACCGGCCGGGGGCGCGTGATCTATGCGTCAAATCATAAGAGCCATCTTGATTACCTTGTTGAACCACTCATTCTCGACGACCACGGAATCCGACCGCCGCTAATCGCTGCCGGCATCAACCTGTTCGGCGGTGCACTGGGCCTCCTGCATCGACATGTGACTGGTGCGATCCCAATCCGACGTAACACAAAGGACCCGGCGTATCTGGTAACGCTGAAGGCCTATGTCGCAGAGTTGTTAAAGCGCCATGACTTTTTGGTCTATCTCGAAGGCGGCCGTTCATACAACGGCGCCATGAAAACACCGAAAACGGGACTGCTACATGCAGCGCTCCAAGCCGGTCGAGACGACCTAAAGATCGTCCCGATGGCCGTAGCCTACGACTTCGTACTTGAAGATCAGGTGCTAGCGCATCAGGGCGTCAAGCGGCAACAGCGACCATTTGCGAGGGAACTCGCCGAGATGGTGCGCTACGGGGTAGGGTATCAATCTCGAGCCTTTGTTACGTTCGGTGCACCACTTCCGTTAGGCGGTTACGACCCTGGTTCCCGTCGCGAGGTGATGGGTCTAGCCAGTCGGATCGGCGACCGGATCGGAAAGTTGCACAAAGTGCTACCGACCGCCCTAGTCTCGGCAGCCATGCGTCCTTCCATCGAGCTTGCGGAACTGACTGACCGAATCGACGGGCTCATCGAAGTGCTGCGAAGCAATAATGCAAATCTGGCTGTCTCAACCGGTCAACAAGCCCTTGACGAGGCGATCGAACCGATGATCGAGCGAGGCATCGTGATTCTCGACGGCACAAAGTGTCGGGTACGCGAGCGGATTGTTTTGCGGTACTACGCCCGCTCAATTCAGCATCTCCTCTCCCCACGTTCCGACCAAGCGACGCACTGACTTTCCATGGTCGTGAAAGCTTTTGAACATCACTCATTGGGCCGTGGTGCGTCCGACCCGGTCACGGCAGATCATGTGCC
>UINC01000396.1_pt1 | contig 14744 bp, 16 predicted proteins | sample 5385821 | NCBI WGS metagenome assembly UINC01 (sample SAMEA4666929, study PRJEB26691) | marine metagenome | isolation source: Pacific Ocean | place: Pacific Ocean | collected 2011-10-13 | reverse complement strand
TGAAATCAGGTTGACTGGGCGCCCGGAGACTACGGCGATGGCGATCGAGCGGGTGGAGGCCCTGGTGAGTGTCGGCGGGGGACTACCGGTCACGGGCTTTAATCTGACCGATCTGTTCGAATTGAGCGGACGGGATTCTGGCCGACTTGTGCAGGTGCTTGTTTCGTTGCGTGAGGCGGGCTTGGGTCTGGTTGGTGAGGTGTGGGCCGAGGGCCCGTTGCCTGCTGAGACTGCGTTCACGGTGTTACGAGAAGGAGGCATGTCTGCGGCGCGATTGACATTGGGAGAATCAACTGGTGACGAGGCACTCTCGCTTATCCGTCGTATCGCGTCATGGAGCGATGCCGGTTCAGTGTGTCGGTGCTTAGCACCGTTGCCGCGGTCATTGGCCTCACCGCCGACGACCGGGTACGGGGACCTGCGTCAGGTTGCACTGGCTCGACTCCTGGTTGACAATATCGAGTCGATTCAGGTCGACTGGTCGAGTTACGGGCCGAAACTGGCTCAGGTGGCCCTGACGTTTGGGGCCGACGATGTGGATGCGGTTGCGTCCGTGGGGCATGACGAGCGTGGGTGGCGCCGCTCGCCCGGAGAGGAGATTCGGCGCAACATTACCGCTGCCGGTTTTACACCGATGCTGCGAGATGGTTGTTTCAAGGCGGTCAAGTCATGAGCGCGATCCGTGTCAGTGCAGTTGAGTACCTGAATGCCAGACCTCTGGTGCATGGTTTAGAGGCTCGGTCTGACCTCTTCGATCTGCAATTCGATGTCCCTTCGCGCTGTTCGGCTCAGTTGCACGAGGGGGCGGTTGATCTTGGGTTGATTCCTAGCATCGAATACCTGCAGGGAAGGGATTACCGGATCGTGCCTGATGTGGCCGTCGCCTCCGAGGGAAATGTGGCTTCGGTGGCGTTGTTTACCACTCGACCTGCGACGTCATTGCGATCGATTGCTGTTGACAGCAGTTCACGCACCGCGAGCACATTGCTCCGAATTTTGTGCAGCGAATGGTGGGACATCGATCCGAAGATGGTCAAACTCCGTCCGGATTTGCCCGTCATGCTCAAGCGATGCGATGCCGCATTGGTGATCGGTGATCCCGCTTTGTTCCTGGACTACGAGAGCCAGGGACTCGACAAGGTCGACCTTGGGGACGAATGGACGGCGATGACTTCGCTTCCTTTCGTGTGGGCGATGTGGGTGGGGCGTGCCCAGGCGTTGGAGCCTGAGCACGTGGCGGCGTTGCAGGCCGCTCGTGTGAGCGGAGCCGAGGCAATCGATGAAATCGTTAACGCCAATTGTGCCGACGATGAAGAGCAACGTGAGGTTGGGCGTCGGTATTTCCGAGAGCATGTCTCGTTCGACCTCGACGAGCGTGCCCTGGCCGGGTTAAAAAAATTCTACGCATATGCCCGCGACCTCCAGTTGGTTCGGACCCCCACTGAACTCCGTTTCTTCGATTCATCGTCCGTATGAGCCTCGAGTCTATCGTTGCCAAGGTTGAGTCCGCCGGCCGGATCGATCGCGACGAAGCGCTGGCGCTGTACTCTGACGCACCGACCAACCTGCTCGGGCATCTAGCCGAGGTGGTGCGTGCCAGGAAGCACCCGAGCGCCATCGTTACCTATATCATCGACCGCAACGTCAATTACACGAACGTCTGTGTCGCACGGTGCGCATTCTGCGCGTTTTATCGGCCAGTGGGTTCGAGCGAAGGGTACGTTCTTGGATTTGACGAACTCTTTAAGAAGATTGACGAGACGTTGGCAGTGGGCGGTGTACAGATTTTGTTGCAGGGCGGTCACAATCCAGATCTTCCTCTTGAGTGGTACGAGGATCTCTTTTGTGCCATCAAGGATAGATACCCGGATTTTAGGTTGCACGCGCTGTCGCCGCCAGAGCTGTTGCATCTGTCCCGTCTGTCCCAGCGACCGGTTCCGGTGGTCATTGAGCGTCTCGTCCAGGCTGGCCTCGACAGTGTTCCTGGTGGGGGAGCCGAGATTCTCGTGGACCGAGTGCGGCGGCTGCTGAATTGCGAGAGCAAGGCTACGTCAGACGAGTGGCTGTCGGTTATGCGCGTGGTACACGAGGTCGGCATGCGCTCGACGGCAACGATGATGTACGGCAGCGTCGAAACTGTGCAGGAGCGGGTTGAGCACTTGTACCGGCTTAGAGAGCTGCAGGACGACACTGGAGGGTTTACCGCGTTTATTGCTTGGAGCTACCAGCCATCGAATACCGAATTGGGCGGACCTGAGGCCACCAGTGTGGAATATCTTCGGACACTGGCGTTGTCACGGATCGTCCTGGACAACTTCGACAACCTTCAGGCATCGTGGGTGACCCAGGGGGGTAAGGTCGGACAGCTTAGCCTGGCGTTCGGCGCGAACGACATGGGCAGTGTCATGATTGAAGAGAACGTGGTGCGTGCTGCGGGCGCGGCCTACTGCATGGACGAGGTTGAGATCGTGCGAAACGTAGAGGATGCGGGCTTTATACCCAAGCGTCGTAACATGGTGTATGACATCCTCGGCGACCCACTGTGCCGAGATAGTGCCGTTCCTCGGCGCACTAAGCTTGCGGTGGCCAGGGCACCTGGCGACACCAGCATTCCGGCCGAACTGTCTGGGTATCCAGCTCGCACGCGGACGGGCAAGGCGGAGCGAGCGGTTGAGTAGCGGTGGTGCCCTGACTAACGGCGCTCGCGGGTGCACCCATGGTTGCCCGTTTGAGAGCTGCGACCCTTCCGTAGAGGGGAGAGTAGACGGGGTGAATTTGACCGATAGCCGCGTCGTCTCGATATGATTCGATACCTCGCCGACTGGGTGTTGCCAGTTGTCGAGCCGCCGGTGCAGAACGGGTGGGTCGATGTAGAAGAGGGGCGCGTGGTTGCTGTGGGGTCGCGCGCTAGTGATGGGTTTCCGGCGGGACCTTATGTCGATCTGGGTTCCACGGCAATCCTACCAGCGCTGGTCAATGCGCACACCCATCTTGAGCTTTCAGGATTACGGAATACGGTCCCACCGGCTGGGTCGATGCCGGAGTGGGTGTCTCGGTTGCTCGTACGACGTGCGGAGTTTGACGAACCAGACTTGGGGGCGATCAGGGAGGCGCTGGAGGAGGGAAAATCATCCGGAACCGGACTCTTCGGTGATATCAGCAACACTTTGGCTACCGTGCCGGTGCTGGAAGCAGCTAGCACCGCGGCCTGCGTATTTCATGAGGTTCTCTCGTTTTCTGATACCGACGCAATTGGCGTAGTGGAACAGGCACTTGGCCACGTCAGTGCCGCCGGACCAACGACCCACGTGCGGTTAGGACTGGCTGCACACGCTCCCTATTCGGTGGGGCCGGAAGTTTTCGACCAGTTGGATATTGCCATCCGCGGGGCATTCGAAACGCCCCGTTGCGTCCACTTGGCGGAGTCGCCCGAGGAGCTTGAGTTCCTGCTGTCTGGTCGTGGCCCCTGGCGTACACTACTTGAGCGGCTTGGTCACTGGAACCCGAATTGGAAACCACCAGGCTGCGGACCGGTCGAGTATCTCGACCGGATGGGGTGGCTTGGGCCGAATGTCATTGTCGTCCACGGTGTGCAGCTTACCGACGCCGAGCTAACCCGCCTGGCTGCAACTGGCACAACACTGGTGACGTGTCCCAGAAGTAACGTATGGACCGGCGTGGGCGAGCCCCCGATAGGCCGTTTCATCCGGTCTGGTGTCCGGTTGGCGGTCGGGACCGATAGCTTGGCGAGTGCGCCGGACCTTAACCTATTCGCTGAGCTCGCGCTAATGCGGCGTTGTGGCCCAGACGTTCCTGCGCGGCATTTGATTGCGTGCGCTACGACGGCAGGGGCGGCTGCATTGGGTTTTGCCGACCGGTTCGGTCGCATCGAACCTGGTGCACCAGCGGCGCTGATTGGTGTTAGTGTCCCGGCGGGTGTCAGCGATGTGGAAGAATACTTAGTTGGCGGCATTGAACCGGGTCAGGTGCGTTGGCTTGACCAACATGCCCCTCGGATGCCGGTCGATTGACACGGACTCCTGCCCATGTTGCGTCTGCTGCGCACTTACGCGTCCTTCGTGCGGTTCGGGCATTCGGTCTTCGCGCTGCCGTTCGCCCTGGTCGGGGTCCTGTTGGCCGCCCAGGAGACGTTCGTTGCACCGGCGCGGATAGGGTGGATCGTGGCGGCGATGGTGACAGCGCGGACCGCAGCGATGGGTTTTAACCGGATCGCTGATGCGCGATTCGACGCGTTGAATCTGCGTACGGCGAATCGGGAACTGCCGCGAGGAGAGTTGTCCTTGGGCGACGCGGTCTGGTTGGTGTCGGTGGCGTCGCTGGCCTTTGTCCTGATTACCACCCAACTCGGCTGGGTCTGTGTGTTGCTCTCTCCGGTGGCGCTGGCGATCGTATTCTGGTACTCGCTAGCTAAGCGGTTTACGACTTACAGCCAGCTGTTTCTTGGACTCGCCCTTGCGGTTGCGCCGGTCGGCGGTTGGTTGGCGGCTGGTGGCGGTCGTGGCTGGGAGCCTTGGTTGCTGGCTCTTGGTACCGGAACGTGGGTGGCCGGATTCGATATCTTCTATGCTTGTCAGGACGTTGAGTTCGATCGCGAGCAGGGACTGCGCTCGATTCCCGCCCGGTTCGGGGTCCGGCGTTCGTTGTCGATCGCGCGGTGGTTGCATCTCATAACTGTCGTGGCGCTGGCTGGGGTGGCACTTGTGACGTCGCTTGGGTTCTGGTACTTGGCCGGAGTAGGCGGCGTGGCTCTGCTCTTGGCGTACGAGCAGAGCTTGGTTCGAGTGGATGACTTGTCACGGATAAAACAGGCATTCGACCTGAACGGGTATGTAGGGTTCTTCTATCTGGCGTCTACGAGCGCAGCGATCTATGTCGGGTGAGGTGATGCGGTCAGTCGTAGTCGGTATTACTGGGGCCAGTGGTGCGCTGTACGCGGTTCGCACTGTTGCGGCGCTGCTGTCGAGCGGGGCGAGGGTAGAGCTGGTGGTGTCTGATTTCGGTCGCCGACTACTTCGTGACGAGCTGGGGGAGGCTGCTTCTGTCGAGCGGTTGTCGGAGTACCTTTCGAATACTTACGGTGACAACGTCAGGGCCGGCCAATTGGTGGTTCATAGCAACCGCGATGTTGGCGCTACTGTAGCGAGCGGAAGTTATTCTTGTGAGGGCATGGTCATAGTCCCGTGCTCGATGAAGACTCTTGCTGGTGTCGCCCACGGGCTATCCCGTACGCTCATCGAGCGGGCGGCAGACGTCATGCTCAAAGAACGCCGTACGCTCATTATCGTGCCCCGTGAAACACCGATGAGTCTCCCCCAACTGCGCAACATGGTTGCTTCTGCCGAGGCGGGAGCGCTCGTGCTCCCAGCGATGCCGGCTTTCTACCAAGGGCCGCGCACTCTCGATGATCTCTCCGACTTCATGGCCGGGAAGATCCTCACGGCACTCGACTTTTCCCACGAATTATTTCCTCCGTGGGCCGGATGAGTGGGTCGGCGACTGGTCCTTCGCTGAACAAGGACCCGCGTCGTATCGCTGACATGTTCGACGCGATCGCGCATCGGTATGACCAGCTTAACCGTATGCTGAGCGTTGGCCTCGACCGTCGGTGGCGCCGCCGAGCGGTCGAAGCACTCGAACTCCCGTCCGGCGCGCGCGTACTCGACGTATGTACCGGCACCGCCGATCTGGCAATGATGGCGGCCCGCCACGGTTCGATGCCGCGGTCGGTGGTCGGGGTTGACTTTGCAGCAGAGATGCTCGCTCTAGGTCGGAACAAGCTTCGGGTCACGCGGCTCGACAACACCATTTTGCTCGCGAGGGGGGATGCGTGTCGGTTGCCCTGCCTGGCGGACTCCGTCGACGCCGTGACCATGGGTTTTGGCATTCGTAACGTGGTAGACACTGGTGCGGCTGTGGCCGAGATTTTCCGGGTACTCAAACCGGGTGGGAGACTAGCGCTTCTGGAGTTCGGTGAGCCGAGACTCCCTGCCGCCCGAACTGTGTACCTTTGGTACTTCCGACAGGTGCTGCCGCGTATTGGCCGGATGCTGTCGAAACACACTGAGGCCTACGCGTACTTGCCGGCGTCGGTTAGTGCATTTCTGGCGCCTGAGGCGCTGGCGGGCCTGCTGCGTCGTTCAGGTTTTTGTGAGGTCCGTTTGGACCGATTGACGTTTGGAGTGGTCTGTCTGTATTCAGGCAAAAAATCAGCAAAAGCGTGAATGGGGTATCTGCCCACGGAAGATGCCCGCTGGTATACTGGGCGGGTTACTGGGCCCAGCACCTCCATGCGTTTTGACTTCGAAGACCGCCTCTTTGACATACCGACGATCGAGCCGGCGATGTCGTGGCGTGAACGGGTGCTGCTGTCCCTGTTCGCGCACGTCGCCTTTGGTCTGTTGCTGATTTTCGGTGCCCAGTTGCCGTTCGTACGAGACGCGGCCGAGCGCCGGGCCGAGCGCTTGGCGGAGCTGGAGTTTGACCAATTGGTGTTGCAACAAGACCGAACTCCTGATCAGCCTACGTTCATCTTCGTAGAGCCACTCGTCGACATTCCGGCGCCGGAGGCACCCCGACAAGCGCCGCTTTCTGATTTCGACCGCGAGGCCCAGTCGCTGTTTCAGGCTGAGGACTCATCGAATTCGCTTCCGAATTCAGAGGGCAACTCGCCGGAGTTCGTCGAGGAGGAGGAACTCTCCGATGGGCTCGACCGGGTGACCAGTGAGGGGACGGAGCGCGAGCCCCAGGCTGTGCAAGGAACCGAGACGGTAGAGCTGGCCGACGACAGACTGGCCGAGGCGCTTGAGCCAGACCCGGAGGACCCCGGTGATGCGAGTGACCTGCGGCCGCCTTTGCTCACTGACCGGGGGACTGTGCCTCCGGATGCCTCGACGATTCCCCGCCCAGGGACGATTGTGAATCAGGCCGTCGGTCGCGCGGTTGCCGGGCTGGATTCCTTGGGTCGTGGGCAGTCGTTCCAGAACCTCAGAGGTCGTACAGACAAGTATGGCGACGACATCCAATTCGATTCGAAAGGGGTCGATTTCGGGTCTTGGATCCGTCGTTTTAGAGCCCAAATCTACCGAAACTGGTTGATCCCATACGCCGCCATGTCAATGTCAGGTCACGTGGTGCTGACCTTCAACATCCACAAAGGCGGTGAGTTGACGGAACTGACGGTTCATCGGCCTTCTGGCGTCAATGCCTTCACGAATTCGGCGTTCAACGCCATGAGTTGGTCGAATCCGACCTATCCGCTGCCACCCGAATACCCGGATGAGTCAGCCTTTTTCACCGTGACGTTCTACTTCAACGAGTTGCCGCCCCGGCCGTAGGGAACAGCTCGTCTTTCAGTGGATGCTCCATCCGCCGTTTTCGGTCATTGCTCAGCAGCCCGGAGGCGTGCTGTTTCTTATGGCTACGCTGCTCGCGGCCTGGTCTTGGTAGCTTGGGAAACAAAGACGTGGTGCGCACGGCCACGGGGCGTCCAATTCTCCTCGCGATCGTGGGACCGACCGCGACAGGAAAGAGTACGCTCGCGCTGTCGGTAGCCGAAGCGGTTTCCGCCGAAATCATCAGCTGCGACTCCACCGCCGTGTATCGTGGCTTCGACATTGGGACTGACAAGGTGCCTCTGGCAGTACGCCGGGGTGTTCCGCACCATTTGGTTGATGTCGCCGATCCAACTGAGGTTTATACGGCGGCTAGTTACAGCCGTGACGCTGCCGATGCAGTGCGCGCCGTAACCGCGCGCGATCGGTTGCCCATTGTGGTTGGTGGCACCGGTCTCTACTATCGGGCGTTAACTCGAGGTTTGTTTCCAGGGCCGGAGCGGGACACCGGCCTTCGGGCACGGCTAGTTCGGGTGGCGGAAAAGCGCGGCGTTACGGCCCTACATCGATGGCTGGCCTGTCGCGACCCTGCGTCGGCGAAGCGTATCCATCCCCGTGACCAAAAACGTTTGGTCCGGGCTCTCGAGGTTTGGTTGTTGACCGGCCGGCCGCTCAGTGCCCATTTCGATGCCACGCGATCGCCGATTGCCGATTATTCCGTTGTTGCCGTCGGGCTTCGGTTGCCCGGAGATTTGCTCCAAGCTCGCATCACACAGCGAGTTGACTCGCAGTTTGCTTCGGGCCTGCTGGATGAGATTCGTGGCTTGTTGCAGAGCGGCGTACCGTCGGACGCCGGACCGTTCAGTGGTTTGGTGTACCGCCAGGCGGTTGAGCATCTTCGAGGGGTGCGAGATGAATCGGCCACCCGGGACCTAATAATTCGAGAAAACCGCCGTTATGCTCGGCGACAGCTGACCTGGTTTCGTAAAGAACCTGGCCTACAATGGCTGGAGACGCCGGGTGAGTGGTCTGATTGCTGCGTGAGGGTACTGCAGGCATTGGAGCAAGCCCGTTTCGACTAAGTCGCCTTGACCGGTCAGCATGTGCTCGTATTTTCACTGGGTGGTACTGTTTCGTGATTCGAACTGAACTGGAAGCACGCGAGGTCGAACATCTGGCGTCCTATGCGTCTAGGAGTGCCGAGTCGAAAGGGAGGCGACGGTTCGAGCCCGAAGACCCGATTCGACCGGCGTTTCAGCGAGATAGAGACCGGATCGTCCACTGCAAGGCTTTCCGACGACTCAAACACAAGACCCAAGTCTTTTTTTCTCCGATAGGCGACCACTATCGGACCCGGCTTACTCATACGCTTGAGGTCTCTCAAGTCGCTCGGACCGTAGCGAAGGTCTTGAGGCTGAACGAAGAACTCACAGAGGCAATATCGTTGGGGCACGACCTGGGGCACCCACCGTTTGGTCATGCCGGTGAGAAGGTTTTGCGTGACCTGATGCCCGATGGATTCAATCACTACGAGCAGAGCTTACGGATAGTCGATGTGCTGGAACAGGGGCACCGAGGACTCAACTTAACCTGGGAGGTACGTGACGGAATTGCCAAACACTCTAAGGGGAAAAATGGTGCGCCGGTCGGAGGTGAGCCTTCGCGGCGCGCATCCACCCTGGAGGGCCAGGTGGCTCGAGTTGCAGACATGATCGCCTATGTGAACCATGACATCGATGACGCGGTGAGGGCTGGTGTAATGGACGTGTCTGATTTGCCTCGTGAGGCGCTGGCTGTCCTGGGATACTCGTCTTCGGAAAGGATCGGCACCTTGGTGACGGACGTCGTCCGGCAGACCCTTAGTAGCGGTCCAGAAGTGGTGTTATGCATGGGCGACGATGTCCTTAATGCCCTCCTGGAACTACGTAGGTTCCTGTTCGAAGCGGTGTACGAGAACGACGTAGCGACGGCGGAGTTCGAGAAAGCCGAAGGCATTTTGGGGGGGCTATGGCGTCAGATCAGACACGAGCCTGAGAACTTTCTTGATGGCCGTACTGTGGACGAAGAAGGCGTCGACGCAGCCTCCCGTGACTTCATCGCTGGAATGACAGACCGGTATGCGGTCGAACTCTACCAACGCTTGTTCATTCCAAAGCCGTGGGTGGGTGTCAGCTAGCTTGAGACGGCGGTGTTCGTTACGTTGGCTTTGGTGACCTGGTGTCTCGCTAAACCATCACAAGGCATCGTCTAGCGAATCCAAACTGGATTTCTGGCGTCGAAACTCTATTTGGATTGCATTTGTTCAATTTGCTCGGTCGAGCGACACACGGGAACGCCGGCTCTCGTGCGCGCGGAGTAAGAAGTTGGTGCTGTATAATCAAAGATTGTTTCTGGTTCTGACCGCCAGTCCGCGTATATGAACCGAGCAACACAGCCATTGGCGGCTTTGCCATGGGTGGGTGCTATGTCGGGACTGGCATTTCTGGTCGGTCGGCTTGTATGTGGAGGCGGAAGTTGTGCCCACGCTGACCAACCTCGACCTCCAGGATATCCAGGAGGCGAGGCAGCGGGTTTGTCGCACGTTCCCCGGAACGGCGTTTAGCTCTCAGGCTGAAGGCCAGTACGGGGTGTCCGACACCGTAACCATTGATCTGGATGTTCGTAAGGATGGTCGTAAGTTCCGACTTGTGGGGGCGTTCGAGGCGCAGCTTGAGCTTGGCTGCTGTCGCTGCCTCGAAGCTTTTAGTTGGCCAGTCAGCGTTGATGTCGACTTGCTCTATCTGCCCGCGTCTGACGGCATGGGTGAGCGTGATGTCCAGATTGAAGAATCCGATCTCAGCACGGCGTTTTATCACGACGAACAGATCGACTTGGTCCAACTCGTGGACGAGCAGTTTCAGCTGACGTTACCGATGAAGCCGCTCTGTCGGCGCGATTGTCGTGGGCTCTGTGCGGTGTGCGGTGGGAACCGGAATGCCACAGAATGCAAGTGCGTTGAAATTTGGGAGGACCCCAGGCTTGACGTGCTGAGGAGCTTGTTGAAACAGTAGCCTTTGAAGGTCAGTTAGGGAGCCTGACTGGCAAAGAGGGCGCGCGCGGGGTGCCTATGGACGCCCTCGGGCCCAATTTTGTGGACTAGAGAGAGGACGGAACACATGGCCAATCCCAAAAGACGGCACTCCAAGTCGCGCACAGCGAAACGGCGCACCCACCAAAGTTTGGATCCGGTCATGCTTGGGGAATGTCCACAGTGTCACGAGCGGAGGCCCTCCCACCAGGTGTGTCCGCACTGCGGATACTATCGGGGTCGACAAGTTCGGCCAGTCAAGGAGGTCTAGCGGTTTACCGGCGCCGCCGCCGACCTCAGAGCGCGGTGAGACATCCTGTTCCGCGGGGTGTTTTCGACTAACGGCGCTTCTATCCTCAATCCTCAGCGGTAAACGTGAACTCCAGGCACTCGTATTCCGAGGCGGCACTGTGGGTGCAGGTTGTTCTTGACGCTGTTGACGGAGCAGACTTCACTATTCGCGAGCGTGTCAGCAAGACTGGGAGACGATGTGTCCGTCCAAGTTGCACATGGTCTTTGGATGGCGACGGTCACGCAGCCGGGTAGAGGTCGCCACCGAGGCGGCCGCGCAAGGACAGGGACATGATTGCATTTGTCTTTCCGGGTCAGGGGTCCCAGCAGGTTGGGATGGGAAGTCTGCTAGCCGACAATTTCCCCGAGTGTCAAGAGACGTTTGAACAGGCGGACTCTGCACTGGGAATTTCATTAAGTTCGCTCTGCTTTGAGGGTCCGGCCGAGCGACTAATGCTGACGGAGTACACGCAACCGGCGCTGGTCGCGGTGGCGGTCGCCGTCGCACGTGCACTGACGGCACGTGGCGTCAAACCAGCGCTTCTGGCAGGCCATAGCCTTGGCGAGTACTCGGCGCACGTCGAGGCGGGTACCCTGTCGTTTGCGGACGTGCTCAGGACTGTGCGGAATCGTGGGCGCTACATGCAGGAGGCGGTTCCCGTCGGTGCCGGAGCGATGGCGGCGGTCATGGGACTTGATGAGCCAAAGGTGGTGCAAGCCTGTGCTGAGGCGGCTGAGGGGCAGGTGGTGAGTCCAGCCAACCTCAACGCCCCAGGACAAATAGTCATCGCTGGCGATAGGGAGGCGGTGGAACGTGCCGGGGAGAGAGCCAGGGCACTTGGTGCCAGACGGGTCGTGGCGTTGGCTGTTAGCGCACCGTTCCACTGCGCTTTGATGCGACCTGTCGAAGAGCGTCTGGCTCCCGAACTCCGTTCGCTCGTTGTTTCCGATCCGGTCGTACCCGTGGTAGCCAACCTCGATGCGGAACTAAAGTGTGACGCAGCATCGTCGATCGCGGCGCTTGTGGGACAAGTTACGGCCCCAGTTCGTTGGGAACAGGTGGTCAGGCGCCTTGCATCCGAAGGCGTCGACACGTATGTTGAGGTGGGTCCGGGTTCTGTACTGGGCGGACTTATCCGTCGCATACACCGTGGTGCGAGGGTGCTGTCCGTGTCGGACCCTGAGAGCGTGGCGGGCGCGGAGTCGATGCTGGCAGGATGAACAAACCCGCCAACGTATCGTTCCTGAGTGCCCAATCCTCAGGGGCAGTTTCTCGAGCAGCTACCATCGTTCGTGTCTGTCTGGCGGCGTTTGGGAAACGGCGTGACAGCGAAGGCCAAAGCGAGGTGCATGAGTAGTCTCCAGAACCGGGTGGTGATCGTCACCGGGGCCTCCAGGGGTATCGGGCGCGCCGTCGCGGTTCGTTTCGGGGAGGCGGGAGCTGTTGTTGTGGCAGCGGCTCGTGGCAACCACGCCGATGCCGTGGCTGAGAAGATTCGCGGTGAGGGTGGTCGGTCTTCGTCTGTCAGTGTCGATGTTACCGATACGAAACAGATCGAAGCGATGGTTGGCATGGCGATCGAAGAGTATGGTCGAATTGATGTGTTGGTGAATAACGCGGGTATAGTACGGGACCAATTGACCATGCGGATGACCGCTGCCGATTGGAATGCGGTCATTGCCACTAATTTGACGGCGGCTTTCACCTGTTCACGGACGGTTTTGCGTCCAATGCTGAAACAGCGGAGCGGGCGAATCATCAACGTCGGGTCGGTGGTGGGGCAGATGGGTAACGCGGGTCAATCCAACTATGCCGCCACGAAAGCCGGCTTGGTCGGGTTTTCGAAGGCATTGGCCAGAGAGGTTGCGACCCGGGGAATCACGGTTAATGTGGTCGCACCAGGCATGATCGATACGGATATGACTTCGGGATTGGCTAAGCCAGCCAGAGAGGCCATGCTGGCGCAGATTCCTCTGGGGCGCCTGGGTACACCGGACGACATTGCTAGAGCGGTTGGCTTCCTGGCATCGGACGAAGCAGCGTATATTACGGGACACGTGCTGGCGGTGAACGGCGGCATGTACATGTAGGAGGAAGTAAATGGCGGTTGCTGAGAAGGTGAGAGACATCATTGTGGAGCAACTCGGCGTCGACGAAGAGGAAGTTACCTCGGATGCCTCTTTTGTAGACGATTTGGGGGCGGACTCGTTGGACACCGTGGAACTCGTGATGGCGTTTGAGGAGGAATTCAATCTCGAGATCCCAGACGAGGACGCGGAAAAGATCACCCGCGTCAAAGAGGCCGTCGAATACATCGAGTCCCACAAGAAGTAAGCCGCGGTCCGCACTGGGAGTGATTGTGAGTAGGCGGGTCGTGGTTACGGGTGTCGGTCTCGTGTCGTCCCTTGGCGTAGGAACGGCGGCGACCTGGGAGGCCTTGTGTGCCGGGCGGAGCGGTATCGGTCCGATCACCAAGTTCGATGCTGCCGGGTTCGCGTCGCGGATTGCGGCTGAGGTTCGGGGCTTCGATCCGCTGGCCTATATAGGGAAGAAGGACGTCAAGAAGATGGACGTCTTTATTCAGTACGCGGTTGCCGCGGCTGAGTTCGCGCGGGTCGATGCTGGACTGAACGTGACACCGGAATTGGCGACCAGGGTTGGGGTCTACCTCGCCTCCGGCATTGGTGGGTTCAGTACCATTGAGCGTGAGCATCGAGCGTTGCTTGAGGGTGGGCCACGAAAGATTTCGCCGTTCTTCATTCCGGCCTCGATCATCAACCTGGCCGCCGGCCAGGTCTCGATCCGCCTGGGCGCCAAGGGCCCGAACTCTGCAACTTGCACCGCGTGCTCGGCCTCGGCCCACGCCGTGGGTGATGCGTTCGAGACCATACGACGGGGTGACGCGGACGTCATGGTGGCGGGTGGGTCAGAAGCCGCCATTACCCCGCTGGGAGTCGGTGGGTTTGCGGCGATGCGCGCTCTTTCAACGCGGAACGACGACCCGGCACGGGCCTGCCGTCCCTTTGACCTGGATCGAGACGGGTTCGTCATCGGCGAGGGCGCCGGTGTGGTCATCTTGGAAGAACTCGGTGGCGCCATCAACCGTGGCGCGCCGATTTATGCTGAGCTGGTGGGCTACGGGATGACTGGGGACGCTCATCACGTTACTCAACCAGCGGAAGATGGTGAAGGTGCGTTCCGAGTGATGCGGGCGGCGCTCGATCGGGCCGGTGTCACTCCAGATGAGGTCGACTACGTGAACGCCCACGGCACGTCAACGCCCTTCAACGACCGGATCGAAACACTGGCTATCAAGCGCTGCTTTGGTGACCACGCTGAGTCTCTCGCGATTTCGTCGTCTAAGTCGATGACCGGGCATTTGCTTGGAGCCTCCGGTGGCCTTGAAGCGGGAATTGTCGCTCTGGCGGTGCGCGAACAAGTGATTCCCCCGACCATTAACCTTGAAAATCCTGATCCTGACTGTGATTTGGACTACGTGCCCAATAACAAACGGTCGGCCTCGATTGCCTACGCGTTGTCGAATTCATTTGGGTTCGGGGGCACAAACGCGGCTCTGTTGTTCAAACGCTACGATGGGTGACCGTCTCCTGGCGGGCTCCTTTTATCAGATATGAGGTTCAGATGAAGATTGCCGTCTGTGTGAAACAGGTGGTCACTCGCGACTGGCCGTTGCGTATCGACGATGCGGCGACTTGGGTGCAGGATCGCGATGCCAGTTTTGAGATGAACGAGCCCGACGCCTACGCGCTTGAAGAGGCGTTGCGGTTGAAAGAAGAGCACGGGGGCGAGGTAGTTGTTTGCTCTGCGGGCCCCGTGCGCGTCGCGCAGGTAATCCGGGAGGCGCTGGCGCGTGGGGCCGATCGCGGTATCCGGGTAGAAAGTGACGCGTTGGCAGCGGCCGACGCGGGCATGGTAGCCGAAGCACTGGCAGCGGCGGTTCGGAGTGAAGGGTTTGACCTCGTCCTGACCGGATTGCAGTCTGACGACCAGGGATTCGCGCAGACTGGCGTTG
>UINC01000392.1_pt1 | contig 14761 bp, 10 predicted proteins | sample 5385821 | NCBI WGS metagenome assembly UINC01 (sample SAMEA4666929, study PRJEB26691) | marine metagenome | isolation source: Pacific Ocean | place: Pacific Ocean | collected 2011-10-13 | reverse complement strand
CAGTTGATTTGTCTGAGGTGCCTATCGACACTCGTGACGTTTCTCCATTTTTTAGAAAAGCATGGGAGGCCTGCCGTTCCATTCCTTCTGGAGAAACACGCAGTTATCAGTGGCTAGCTGAGCAGGCAGGGAACTCCAGGGCTGCGCGTGGCGCTGGCCAAGCGATGGCGAGGAATAAGCTTGCCCTACTTGTTCCCTGTCATCGGGTAATAGCTTCAAGTGGGGACTTGGGTGGTTTTGGCGGTGCCGGCCTCTCACTCAAATCTAAGCTTATTTATTTGGAGGCTAACAGGTAGTTTGATCATCGGAGGTGCCGGCATCATTATTGCCAAGGTATGTGTTAAGCACTGTTACTGCATTTTCTACACAATCGGATCTAGCCATAATCCGAGTCGGGAGTCCTGACACTCCAAGGAATGCAACTGTGTCACCTGGTTGTAACTTGCACTCTATGCCTGCGTTTCGTATCAAGCCAAGCCAAGACTCTGCTGTGAGTTGATCAGGCGCTGTGGCGAAGACTTCCCAGTTCAAATTACTATTACCTCACAGTTATGTTGAGGACAGTCGTCGAGGTTATTTCACGATGTCTTACTATGGACGACGTTGTTTCCAAGAAGTTCATTTAATCGGCTAGTCAGTTTTGTTCCAGATCGAACTTTAAATGGCATATTAAGCCGCACAACTTTTTTGCCAGTATCGATCTCAAGTATCACAGGATCCGATCCATCAAACTCGACGAACAGTCGCATGAGATCTTCGAGCCTGTATCTGTCGTCGGCGATATCTCCAGTCTCTTTTACGTGGACTAAGAAGTGGCCGTTATTGTCAGTGATGTCATTCTCTTCAGCATCGGTTGGCAGGTTGGTTGTTGCATCTTCTGCAGTTCCCTTGCTGTCTGGGTCACTTATTAAGGAGTCTGTGATTGCATCTGGGTTCAGGGATAGTGGGTTGGCCTGCTTTGCCATTGGAGATGGGTGAGTGATTTGAATGGGATCATTTAGTACAGCCCGTGGTTGGCTGGCTTCGTTAAATCCGGCTCGGGTGATAGGCGCAGGTTCGTTTTTAATTGATTCTGATTCGTGTTCGGCTTGGCCTTCAGCTTTTAACTGATATTCGTGGGCTGTCTCGACAGAAATCGAAACTCGCCCCATTCTTTCTCGGACCTCTCCAGCGATCGAGACGAAATTGCCGTTTTGCCAAAGGTCCGGTATCTGTTCAAGTATGTTGGGCCATACCACTAACTCGATGTCCCCATCTAGTAGTGTCAAGTTCAAAGAAAGGAACTTGTCACCCCTTTTTGTGGTCAACTCTCTTACGTTATTGACTTGCCCAAGTGCTGCACGTTTTTGCCCTGCTAGTTCAGTCGTGATATCTGAGGAGAACACAATGATGTTATTGGGTTGTTGTCGCATTTCACGCGTAAATGGACTTTGAGTTAATTCGACACCTAGGAGGTCCCGTTCCCAGATGACTCGTTCTTGATCTGTCGTGTCATCATCGGTGGATATTTCGAGTTGAACCATAGGAGCAGGGACGGATTCCCCAAGCATGTCGAACATTGATGTTTGGCCCGACTCTCTCAATTTGGTTTGTCGTTGTATCGTCGAGATTATTCGATCGATCGTTTCAAGTAAGTTGCCGCGGCCGCCGAATTCGTCGAAAGCGCCGACTCGGATCAGACTTTCCAGGGTGCGACGGTTTAATGACTTTGAATCGACGCGCCGGCATATGTCTTCTAGATCTTTAAATGGCCCTCCTGCTTCGCGGACTTCCACGATCGGATCTATCGCTGAAGCGCCGACGTTTTTTACAGCTGCTAGTCCGAAGCGGATGATGTCATTTCCATCCGTATCGGTTTCTATTGTGAAACCTGATCCGGAGTGATTAATGCTTGGGGGTTTTACTGAGATGTTGAGCCGTGTTGCCTCGCGAACGGCTTCTCCGACTTTTTCAGGATTGCCAGATGCAGAGTCGAGCACAGCTGCAATGTATTCTGTTGAGTAGTTGGTCTTGAAGTACGCTGTCCAATATGCAATGTAAGCGTAGGAAATAGCATGCGCCTTGTTAAATCCATAACCAGCAAATGGTGCCATCAGTTCGAAAACGGTGTTTGCTTGCTCTTTGGTATACCCCTTTTTTAGAGCTCCGGTATTAAATTTTTCATGCTCTGCTTCCATCACGGATGGGATTTTTTTCCCCATAGCCTTACGGAGGATGTCTGCTTCGCCTAATGTGTAGCCACCAAATGCCTGGGCAATCAGCATTACTTGATCTTGGTATACGAGCACACCATAGGTTGGCTCAAGCAGATCACGCAGATCGTCGTGCGGATATGTAATCGCCGCCCTTCCGTGTTTTGCCTCAATGAAAGTGCTAATGTGTTCCATAGGCCCAGGTCGATAGAGAGCGATCATGGCGGCCAAGTCATTGATTGTTGTGGGCTTGAGTTCTTTGATATTGCGACGCATTCCAGTGGATTCGAGCTGGAATACACCAAAAGTTTCTCCTTCACCGAGAGCTTGAAACGTTTTTTTATCGTCGATTGGAACATCGTAAACGCCCATGTTTTCACCGGTTGTTTCGGCGATCAGCTTTACACAACGGTCTAGAATCGCAAGATTTGCAAGACCTAGAAAATCCATCTTTAGCAATCCAACATCTGCGACGGGATGCATGGAATATTGTGTTGTGGGACTTGAGTTATCTTTACCACTTGTAGACCGTTGCAGAGGAACGTGTTCGGTTAGCGGTTTTTCAGAGATGACAACTGCAGCAGCATGTGTGCTTGCGTGTCGCACAGAGCCTTCAACCTTCTGTGCCATATTTATTAAGTCACGCGTGTTGCTGTCACGCTTAATCTCATTTCTTAACTCGGCAGATTCAGCAATTGCTTCTTTCAGCTTAATATTCAGAGTCGGGGGAATCATTTTCGCCAGTTTGTCGCTCAAGCTGAGGGGTAATGCCAATGCGCGTGCCGTATCTCGTATGGCAGCCTTGGCACCAAGTGTGCCAAATGTCACAATTTGAGCGACGTGTTCCCGACCATAATGATCTATGCAGTACTTGATAACTTCTTCGCGTCGATTGTCAGCGAAATCCATATCGATATCTGGCATTTCTCGTCGTTCGATGTTTAGGAATCGTTCGAAGAAGAGATCCGCTTCCACAGGGTCGATTTGTGTAACCTCGAGGCAGTAAAGTACGAGACTTGCAGCTGCAGATCCGCGTACGGCCGAGAGGATCCCGCGCTCGTTGACGAAGTTGAAGATATCCCAACAGACTAAGAAGTAATCTGAGAACTTGGTCTCTTCGATAATTCCTAGTTCGTATTCAAGACGCTTAAGTACTTGTTCACTTGGCTTACCGTAGCGCTTGTTGAGACCTTTGTAGCAAAGCTCTCTTAGATAGTCCATGGACGATTTATTAATCGGTGTGGAGTAACGTGGAATGAATGTTTGGCCAAATGTGAGATTAAGCTCACAAGACTCGGCGATCTTTAACGTATTTGTGAGAGCTTCGGGCAGATGAGTCCACTCCTCCTGCATTTCACTAGCACTTTTCAAATAGTAAGAGGTGTCTTCCATGCGAAACCGCTTTGGGTCTCTCACGTTAGAGTTTGTTTGGATGCAAGTTAGAATGTCTTGTGCTTCAAAATCTTCACGTCGAACATAATGCGAATCGTTTGTAACGGCCATTGGCAAGTTTGTTTGTTTGCTTAGTTCAATAATGGCGTTATTGATGTCCACCTGCCCTGGAACGTGTTGGTGCATCATCATCTCGAGATAGTAACGGTCCTGGAATATATTTCCATACCATTCAATCGTTTCACGCGCAGCATCCAAATCACCATTATTGATATATCGGCCCAACTCACTTGATGGGCAGCCAGACAGGATTATTAGACCTTCCGAATATTTTTCGAGGATTTCTCGATCCATTCGCGGCCTTTGGTAAAAACCCTCGATATGTGACGCGCTCACCAGTTTGAGAAGATTTTGATAACCGACGCGATTTTGCGATAGTACCGTCAAGTGGAATGGGGATCGCTTTTGAGGGTTTCGTTCATCACGGGGCCCGTCTGCTACGTAACCTTCGACTCCTATTATGGGTTTTATTCCAGCCTTTTTAGCAGACTGAAAAAAGTCGATTGCGCCGTGAAGATTACCGTGATCAGTAAGAGCAATTGCCGGCTGGCCTAATTCGACTGCTCTCATGACCATGTCGTCTAGCCTACTGAACCCATCGAGAAGAGAATACTCTGAGTGGTTGTGTAGATGGACGAACTGGTCTGGCACGGGCTACTTTTCTTAAAATGTCGGGTGAGAAGTATCGTTAATGGAGCATAGCCTTCCCTCAAGTTCGAGTCGAGTCTGTTATTAGATTTATGACCTCAAGATAGCCTTTTTTTGTGATTTTTTGGGCAGGGTTCTCAAGTTTTTCTGCTATCCAAATGAAAAAAGAAATTGGAGATCATTTGAAGACGGAAATGGGGGGCATAAATTTAGTAGAGAATCATTTGTACATGATAGGCTCATAACGAGCTGGGCCCGGCGTACAATCCTTCATTACGGATGATGGATGTTGGCGGGCAACAACTGAGGATAAGATTGACTTCAAAAAGCATAGGTGGCAAACAGACAATACTCGTTGTCGATGACGAGCACATGTCCGACCTTATGCGTTCTGTGTTTCGCCGATTAGAGTCGGATGGGTTCAATCCCATTGCCATAATTCCAGACGGATCGCGTATCACAGGCGATGATTACGAAACACACACTCTTTTTGCAATAGAAAATGAGTCTCCAGCTGCGGTTCTTTTAGATGTCAGATTCGGAGAGTATGACACTGATAGATTCAAAGGGTTATCTATACTGAAAAAAATTGTCGAGCGTGATAGCAGTCTGCCTGTTCTGATGTTTACCCAATATGCTAGAGGTCCTTATCGTGACACCGCTGTCACAGGGAGTCTCAGTATAGGCGCTTCAGTAGATTTTATTGACAAGCTTGCGAGTCCGGAAGAAGTCGTTTTGCGACTTCGCAGACTTATTGGAAGTGCTCCCAAAACTATAAAAATTGGCGACTTATTTGAATTGGAACCAGAAAATGCTGTTGTTTATGCGGTTAACGATGGCCGGCACCAAATGATTCGTGAAATTCAAGGAATGAAACTTGCCATACTTAATGAATTGGCGTCTGCAATGTACCGCTCTGAGGGTGAAATTGTGCCTTTTTCCCGTCTTGAACGGTTCTCGGACGGAGAAGACTCTCGTGCTTCTCTCCGAGTCAGGATACGCGAGTTAAAAATTTCGCTTGGCAAGGCTGTCGCCAGAGACTTTGGCGCCACTGAACTAATAATCAATGTTAGAAATAGAGGATATCGTTTGGTACCGCCAACCAACTAGCGTAATTACTGAAACTAGTCATTCGATTGAATTAGCAGGGCGGCATTTTGAGCGGAAGTTTACTGAACATACTGAAGTATGCGGGATTATCTCTGGCTATCGTTGGCTTGGGACTAATTTTACTATCTCCTTTGATCGGGGAACCTCTTACTCCAGGGTTACTTTGGTGGATCGAGCCCGTTGCATATATTGGTGCTGGAGTCTTTATTTTTGGGGCTACTGTTGCGTATCTGGGTATCCAGTTTAAGGCTAATTTTCAATCGCAAAGGGCAGACGGCCGTACCTGGAGTCAGGTTACGCAGGATTATTTCGATACTTTTGCGCATGATATGGGGCGACCTTTACGAAGGATTCTTGGTAAACAACGAGAGGCCAGGGCGCTGCTTAATGAAACAGGAGAAGTAACACAGCGTATGGCGGCAGAGTTGCTTGACGAAATAGAAAATCAAGCTCCAAATTTTAGGTTGATGATAGAAAATGTTCGAGTGTTGGTTGATCTGGAGGATCAAAGCGCGAGCCTTACTATCGAACCGGTGGATATTGCTGCAATTGTCCGCAATGTTTCCGATCGCTATATACCGATAGCTCGAGAACGTGGCTTAGATCTGATTTGGTGGTGTGAACCAAGTGAATTTGGTCTTGTTTATGGTGATGGACCGGCTCTAGATCATGTAGTAACCAATTTAGTGGACAATGCAACTAAATTCGCTGCGAATCAAATAGAGATACAACTAACCCGTAATGATTCGTCTTACTCGGTAAGAGTTTCGGATGATGGTTCTGGAATTGCTGATTCATACCTTGCGCATGTCTTTGACAGAGGGTGGACACCTGAACTATCCGCACGAAGCGAGAAGCGGAGTTCCGGACTAGGGTTGTTTATTGCAAGCAAGCTTGCCGAACGTAGTGGTGGAGACTTGATCGTTGAGTCTAATCAAATGAACGGTGATAAAACTAGAGATCCGCACACTACGTTTACGTTATCACTACCTTTGGACAGTCGATCTTAAGTTAGAGAATGATAGACCTATATCAATTCATTCGATTGTTGGGCACGAAGATATTCTTGATCTTGGTGGGATTGTTTCTCGCGCTTACGGGATGTGTGGAATCGCGCCCAAGGTACTCGATTGTATTGCCTATGCCGACAATTGTTGTGGTGCCTGTAAAGGCGACTCCCGTATCGACTGTGCTGCCCGAACCCACCGCCACGCCACAGCCATCGGCTACGCCTGTACCTCTAATTCCCACTCCGATTCCTATTCCCACAATTGCCCCTACTCCCACTCCTATATCGGTCTCCACTCCTGTTCCAACCATTGCCCCTACAGTCGAAACAGAAATCCCCATAGGTTCCACACCGAATTCTGGAACATTTAACCTGTCCTTGGATTTTGAGGGCATTGGAAATGAAAGTGTAGTCCGTAGCGATAGAGTTTTGTTGCATGGCGTTACATCTGCAGATGCGACTGTCAGCGTAAATGGCGTGATCCTGGAGGTTCAGTCTGATGGTACTTTTGAGCTCACGCTGCCACTCGAGCCAGGGCCTAATATTGTCGATATTGTTGCCAGCGATCTTGAGGGGAATTCGATTAATTCATCCCTCGCGATAATTTCGATTCCGGAGGATTCCGGGTGAAGAATCGAATTATTGGATTATCACGCGGTTGCACCCCGATAACTGTTGTAAGTGTGATTATTGACTTTAGGCAATCAGATGGTTTGCTGAAGTCGCCAAACTACTTTTTCAAACAGCGTATATCTGACTTATGTCGAGGTGATTTGATCAAGTTAATGATTGCGATATTCGGACTACTTTTGGTGCTGGGGATACTGCTAAGTACGGACGGAAGGACCGTCGTTAAAGCGGATGTGGGCGGTGACGATATTCAGGCTATTTTTGGAACGGCTGTTGAAGTGCGCTCTCCTAATACCATTGTAGTTGCATCAAGTAAGGGATTAATTACTCTTCATTTTAAAAATGATTCTGAGTTAAAGATTGGTTCAAAAACCGGGTTTATTACTGACGTAGCAGAAGGTGACCGCGTTATATCTACCGCTAAACGCGATTCTTCAGGGGATCTTGTCGCTCTAAAAACCATCGTTAGATTGGCACATGCACAAACCGTTACCAAGCATGTTGTTGGGATCGTTACTCGATATATTGGCGATGTCGTTTCTATTCAGACTCGAAACGGGGATGTCGTTGGTGTTGTTATTCCAGCTGGAATCGGCGTGCCACTGGTTGGTGACGGCATAACAATGGTCGCTAGACTTGATCGCGCCAACGGTGTTTTTACAGCTATTGGATTCGAACTCACCAGTACTACAGTTGAGAGAATCGAGATTGCCAGTCAGCTGGCGTCAGATAACGCGGATGCTTTGAGGCTCTCCCAAATAGCCGTTGATGCTAGGAGCATGCACCTGAGCGCTCTTGATGGAGCTTCGCGGGCGCTTCAAAGGATCGTTGATGTCGGTCGAGCTGATGAAGCGACTCGAGAAAGAGCGAGCGAGCAAATTATTGAAATCAAAAAAAGGTTTATAGAGCTTAAGCAAATCTACGAAGACACCGCACGTGAACGTAATGAAGAGGCTCCATTACTGAGAATATCTGGTGCGGTTGTCGATGAGATTCACGGGTCGACATTTACGGTAGTGCCCTTGGGTGAGCAGGAAGCAGATCCATTTTCTGTAGATTTCAGTTTTGATCCCGATCATACGACTGTTGATTTTCCTGAAGACCTGTTAAATGTTCTATCTGGCACTGCTAAGAACCCTCAATTGCTATTTGATACCAAGCATATGATTGAAGCAGGCAGTGAACTAGAAGTGAAGTATTCGATTGTTGAAAATGAACGTGTTGCGATTTCAATAAAGGTTAAGGAACCACGTTTAGTTGAAGAAGTGGAAGCAGTCCTCAACCATGAGTCGCTACGTGCCTTCCATGGAGTCATTACCCTTGTTGAGATAGATGCCTCATTGGAAAAAGCGTTGGGAGTAGTTATTGCAACCAACGATAACCAGCAGGCGAAAGTTGCGGCCAAGATTACTCTTGACACTGAAATTACCCTCGATGGTCAGGCAGCTAGTATCGAGTTACTTACGACAGGACAGCTCGTTGATGTTCAATTCGAATTTCCTGAGGTTGGTTCTCTTGGTGATATCACTGGTTCTAGTGGTGGTCTGTGGGCCACTGCGATACGGGCTCGGTCATCAGCACCCGCAGGAGAGGATCACATTTCGGGTGTTGTAGAGGCGCTTGATCTAGAAGATAATGCGATAACGATTCGACCGACCGACGGCATTCCAATACGGCTGTTGATTGCTGGAGAAGTACCAGTGATACGGAACGGCTTAGATGCAGTAATTTCGGCGATTAAGTTGGGGGATCTTGTCGTAGATGCGACACGTATTGGATTTGATTCTGATTTGTTGACCCGATTGGTGGTGGTGGCGAGAACGAACGTAAAGTTTGCAGGATCGATTACCGGTATTGGATTAGAGCCTCCACGTCTGCTGATCACGAGGGAAAATGGTCAATCGTTGAACGTACTTGTCACTGAAGATACTTGGACGATATTGGACGGTCAGCGGGTTAAGTTTGAAGAGTTGCGAACCGGGTTAAGGGTCGTTAGTGGTGTATATACCGTAGGCGGCGCGGGTGGTGCTTTCTACAACGTCGCAACGATGGTTTCTGTGGAATCACCCGGAGTCGAGAGAGCTGCAGGCACTATTACAAGCGTCAATGTCGTATTAGGTGAGGTAACCATCCTATCTGGTAAGTCAACTGAGACACGGCAGCTAGATTTGAAAATGCCAGATGAGCCCATTGGGCCTAACTTCATGAAAGATGGTCAACCAATTCATTCTTTGTCCGAGGTAGAGCGCGGCGATCAAGTCGACATTGTTTTATATGCCATTGATACAAGTGTGATTGAGAAACTTTCGGTTGTTTCAGATAACTACATTAGATCACGGGGGACTTTAGTTGCAGTATCGGATAATCAGCGATTTTCTCAAGTCAAGCTTGTAACGGGAGAACAGTTTGATTTGTGGATAGGGCCCAAATCGATTATGTCGCTTAATGGTGCGAGTATAGATTCGTTGTCCCCGGTAGCGGATTTGTTGAGTGACTCGAAAGGTGATCGGCTGTATAAGAATGCCTTGGTTCCCGAAGTGTTATTTATACGGGATTCTCTGGATTCAGATCTCGGCGTGATTATTTCGATCCAATTTCAGATAAAGGTTGAGGCTGATATGGGGGGAGTTGATGGAAGTGGTGTAGAGATGGAAACTTCTGGAGTGATAGAAGTGATTAGGGGCAAGACTTGGGTAATTGATGGGAACGTATTTATCGTAAATTTCTCGACAGATGTTATGGGTGAAGAGCCTGAAGTAGGGCTTGTGGCAAAAGCTTCATTAGTGAGCAATTCTGGGGGAACGTTTATTGCACGTGAAGTGAACGTATTTAAGCGTCCAACTAAGGAGTGAAAAGGATTCTATTTCAATAGATTTGCTGATCTGCGATCAACTTCTTGATTAGATTAGAATTAGTTGGCTGTTCGATGTCTTTTACTGGTTAGCGTTCTTGCTTTTGCGGCAACCCGACCTGCGGGCTCGAGGGTTAGCGCAAGTGGAATGGATATTAATATCGCCACGGCCAAAGTTGTGAACCCGAGTCTGTATGTACCAGAAACATCATATATAAAACCGACTAACGCCGGACCGGCGGCGCCAAACACAGCGTTTACAGAACTGGTTAGACCTACGATGGATCCGTAACTTGCTCGACCGAAATAATCACCAAGTATTGATAGCCGGAGCGGAATAGAAGATCCAAACCCCAATCCAAAAAATATGACGAAAAAAGGTAATGGCCACAACCCTAAGTTAACACCCCAAATTGATGCGTTGATCCCCGCAAGGCCCATTACTCCGACGGTCTGCATCAACATCGCGATCGTCAGCATTTTCCGTTTATCAAACTTATCTCCGAGGAAGGCCATGCCCGCCCTGCCGCCAATATCTCCAATTGCTACGGAGCCTGCAGCTGTTGCGGCCAAGGCCGTTGTTAATCCATATTCTAGTAGTGCTGAGAAATGAAAAAGATTTGTTGAGCTGACCAATTGGCCAAGACTTGTCACTATTGCTAGTTGCCAGAAAAATCGTAGCTTGATCGCCTGGCGCATAGTTATGGCGTGTTCTCTCGCTTGTTGAAGCCGACCGCTTTGTGATTTTTGCGATTGGTTGTCTTCATCGGATATTCCATCTGGTACTAGCCCATAGTCTTCCGGGCGACGTTTCATAACTAACGTGGCGGGAAAACCAATTATCCAAAATCCTATTCCTGCCGCCATAAGCATCTCGCGCCAGCCGAATTGTTCGATCGATGCCACTAGCAAAGGTAGAGTGAGACCAGCAACAGCTGAAAAAGTCATCAGTGTGGCCAATGCTCTAGCTCGCTTTTGTATAAACCAATTAGCGACTGTAACCACGAAAACGATGTATGTCCCAAACGACATTCCAAGTGTTAGTAATGCGATAGTCGCGTAGAAATGCCAGAGTGTTTGCATTTGGCTCATTAATATGAACCCGGCACCCGTCACAAATACGCCGAACGCCATGACCTTTCGTGGACCGTATCTGTCTAATAGAACTCCCACAAAGGGGGAGATCATTCCGCTCTCACTGCGCTGGAGAGATACGGCAGCTGCTGTAGCACCATGGCTCCATCCGAATGTGCCGAGAATTGGCGGTACGAATGCTTGAAAACCACGCCAAAAAATGGCGGACGTGTACCACTGAACTAGACCGCCCGCTGCGACGATCCACCATCCATAAAATGGTTGTTTAAAGAATTTCATCTGCGGATTAGGTCAGTATCCTTAGTTTTGCTGTAGATTGTTTTTGGTTTGAGTTATTGCCACTCACAGCATGTTAATTATTGAGAGAATGATAGTTGGGGGCAGGGGTATAAAATAATTCGCGGGTTTTCGAAAGAAGTAAATGAGCACTTGCGTGGATCAGTAAAGCTATTTTCCATCTACGGGATACCAGTTGATATCAATGCAACATGGCTAGTTGCAGTTGTGATAATCACTTGGTCCTTGTCCACTGGTGCCTATCCTGCATTTTTCCAGATGTGGTCGTCTCAGCAATACTGGATTGCAGGGATTGTCACGACATTCTTACTGTTCGCTTCTGTTTTAGCGCACGAGTTGGGTCATTCATTTGTGGCATTGGCACAGGGGTTGAGGGTTCGCGGGATTACGCTTTTGTTATTTGGTGGTGTATCTAGAATTCACGGCAAAGCATCCCGTCCACGTAACGAGTTTTTAATTGCGTTTGCCGGGCCAGCCGTTTCATTGCTCATTGGCGTAGTCCTGATCGGATGGTGGATCAAATTTCATCCGGTTCACGAGTATCTGGTAACACCACTACATGGAGTTATTTTTTTTACCGGATGGATGAATATCTTAGTGGCAGGGTTTAATTTACTCCCAGGCTATCCAATGGATGGTGGTCGAGTTTTGCGATCTGCGGTCTGGGGGTTTACCGGTAACGCCCGTTTAGCATCAAAAGTTGCCTTACGCGTCGGGCGTGTTGTGTTTTATCTGTTAATTGGGTGGGGGGTCTGGCAGATTTTTAACGGCGACATAATTGGAGGAATTTGGATAGGGCTCATCGCTTGGTTTTTGATGTCCTCCGCGCGAAGTGAGCAGTCTGAACAGACCAGCTCAGTAGTGCCAGAACAAGATCGATTGGACTTTAGGATTGGAAATATCACCTCTCCCATGCCGCGTATGGCAGACCATGGTCAAAGTGTTTCAGAGGTGTTAGCCGTAATTGAGAGGCAGGTTACAGAAGGAACTGAGTCGATTCCTGTGGCCAAGCAGGGAAAATTGCTAGGGTTTGTAACACGTATGGATCTCGAGCGAATTCCTGTAGAGCAACGAACGAAACTTGTTCTTGCCGAGATCACCCAACCTCATAGTCTACGCGTTTGTTCAAAATTCGATTCTGGGCGCGACGCCCTCACCACTATGGATAAATATCGAGTAATGCAATTGGTTGTGATGGATGGTCATTCCGTATTTGGCATAGTTACCCGGCAGGACATTATCAAAGCAGTGAAAGAATTTCCTTTTACGACGGGTAAATCAGGATCCGTGGATTAGGGAGAACCTGCGTAAACATTAGGTTTATCGTCAGCGTACCTAAGTTTTTGACGCGATAGGCGGTGTTCATGTTACCGTCCAATCTGTCGCCTAAGTCCAACTTCGTCGCGTTGTATCCACTCTTCGTCAATCTTCCCATTGCGGATGCGTGATAGGGCCATACCTGTGTTAATGATCTTTGAACCAGTTGGTGCGAATCCCATCCACTCACCTTCATGTGTTCCGCTCATGATCCATTTCCGGGTTACGTGTAAACCATCAGCAGCTGGATAAATCCTGACATCAAAATGCAGGTCGGGAAGCGCAATACGCAGAGATTTGATTTGTTCCGTTACGGAAGTAATTCCGACAACGTCTTGTTCTAAAATTGGATCATGCCGCACGTGATCCGGTGTTAGCAGTTCGTCCGCAAGATTAATCCAGCCTTTGTTCCAGACATCTTCGACGTAGCGACGAACGAGTACTTCGTTTAGTTCTGGAATCATTGAGTAAATATCCTCGTTGCTGATATTCCTGTTTGAAGAGCACGCATATCTAAAGAGCAACGATTCCATAGCCCGCGTCAACAGGGACTATGGCTCCGGTAATTCCGCTGGACATAGGGCTGAGCAAAAATAGAGCTGTGTCAGCCACTTCTTGGTGATTGATATTTCTACCTAGCGGAGATCGTTCACGATGAGCGCGGGTCATATCTCGGAATCCGGGAATACTGCGAGCGGCAAGAGTGGGTAAGGGGCCAGCAGAGATAGCATTTACCCTGATGTTACGATCCCCAAATTCAACAGCTAGTTGACGCACTTCGTTTTCTAGAGCAGCTTTCGCTGTACCCATGATGTTATAACCGGGATATACCCGCTGAGAGGCGTCGAAGGTAAGCGTAATCACCGACCCGCCAGATTCACCAAAAAGCGGAGCGGCCTTACCCACTACGGGCATCAAGGTGTAGGCGCTAGTTTCGAGAGCTGTACGGAAGCCTTTGATATCTGTTGAAGAGAAATCGCCTCCAAGGTCATCTCGCTCAGCGTATGCGATGCAATGAACTACGAAGTCTATTTCTTTCCATTCGTTTTTGATGTGATCATATACGGCCTCTACCTGATCGTCTTGTGTGGCATCGCACTGCAGCAGTAGTGGATTATTGAGTTTGGCTATCGTCTTGGCGACAGGTTCTTTTAGACGTTCGTTTAGATAAGTAAATGCTAGCTCGGCCCCTGCTTCTGACAGCCGTTCTGAAATAGCCCACGCGATACTGCGCTGATTTGCGACACCGAATACCACGCCCCGCTTTCCGGTGAGATCGATCGATACAGCCATTAGGGTTACTTTGCCTTCTCTTTAACAGTTTTTAATGCCAACAAATGTAACAGGCAGCAAGCAAAAATTGGAATATCTTATTCACTCCAACGCCTGTCATTACTTTTGTCAGTTACTAAAGGATCATTTTCACCAGTTTGTGTGTGATCCGTCCGCGCGGTGTGGATGCGGGGCTTCCCAAAACGCAAATGGTTCGGTCAGCTTATCTTCATCAACTTCAACTCCCAGACCAGGCCGATCAGGGACCTTGTAGCCGTTTCCTTCGAACGATACCTGTTCGGTGAACACAGTCAGATCAGGGTTTTCGGCTCGTTCCATGTTTATTTCGAGCCATGCGAAATTTGGAACTGCAGCTCCAAGGTGTACGGACGCCGCAGTGCATATTGGGCCAAGGGGATTATGTGGCATAAGATCGATGTAGTGTGCTTCTGCCCAGCCGGCTACCTTCATCGATTCAGTAAATCCTCCTACATTGCAGATATCTACTCTTGCATATTGGGTGATTCCACGTTCGATATACGGTAGGAACTGCCATTTTGAAGCGAACTCTTCGCCTATAGCAAAAGGGACGTCTGTGATTTTTCGGAGTGCTTCGTATGCCTCTGGCGATTCGTCACGTATGGGCTCTTCTAAGAAATCTAGTGTATGTGAGGGCATCATCTGGCAAAATGATGCAGTCTCAGCTGGTGAAAGCCGATGATGGTAATCGACTCCCATGATTGCATGGTTACCAAGCTGTTCGCGGGCTTTGATTAACCATTCAGCAGAATTGGCAATTGACTCACGGGGTTCGAACAACCCGCTATTCTGGATATCCATGTTGTCATAAGACAGGCGGAAGGCATTGATACCTCTGTGCATGAACTC
>UINC01000390.1_pt1 | contig 14774 bp, 11 predicted proteins | sample 5385821 | NCBI WGS metagenome assembly UINC01 (sample SAMEA4666929, study PRJEB26691) | marine metagenome | isolation source: Pacific Ocean | place: Pacific Ocean | collected 2011-10-13 | reverse complement strand
ATACTGATCCATTTCCACTTAAAAAAACTCTTTGTCCTTTTGATTCAGCATTATTTCCCGTACTTTGATCTTCATCTGCTTCTCCATCAAAATCATAACTTGCTGGAGATTGAACCCAACTAGTAGAAGCTGTATCGTAATTATAAACCCTAACTCTACCTTTATTTAAATAGTTGCCAGAACTACTGCCAGAATTTGCATCATGACCTGGGCCCATTACAGCAAGAGTATTTCCCTCATTATCTAATGATAAGTGAGCACCAAAATAATCATACTTATCAGAACCTATTAGATCTGATCCAAGTGCTGAATATGTTGAACCGTCCCACTTATAAATACTAACCTTTCCAACAAATTCACTTCCAGATCCAGCCACTCTATGATAGGGCGCCCCAACCGCAACAATTAATCCATCACTACTTAAATCTACAGCAGCTCCAAACTTTTCAGAAGATTTGTCACCCAATAAGGTTGCTTTCACATCCCACTCTGTATTGGCTGAATCATATTCAAATATTTTAACTTGTCCTTTATTATTGGATGAATAATCATGAGCACCAACTGCCATAATATTTCCGTTAGCACTCAAAGAAAGTCCCCAACTTAAATTATCTCCACTTTCACCATACAAAGCAGTCTCATTTCCGAGAGAGTTCCAGTTAGTTCCATCATAACGATAAACTACAACTCTACCCGAATTGTTTCCGCCAGATCTATCAAACCATACATCACTAACAGCTAGGGTTTTTCCATCACTACTGAGTCTAACATCATTTCCAAATTGCTCTGAGACAGCTTTGTTTGAACCAGATGCTACTATATTTGGAGTTATCGTACTCATTGAATCCCAACTAGTAGTTCCTGAATTGTATTGGTATATTTTTACTTGACCTGCATTCGAATTTGCAGTGTCATTATAAGGAATTCCTACAGCTAATATTGTACCATCACCATTTAAAGAAACACTTGATCCAAAATAATCTTGATCAGTAGTTCCATCAATATCGTCTCCTAATTTTGACCAACCACTACCAGCTGTGAACTGATAAACCCTTACACTTCCTTTATCAGAATCAGTTGAGCCAGCATCATTAAAGGGAGCTCCTACTGCCATTATAGTTCCATCTTCATTTAAAGAAACTGCACGACCAAAATTATCTCCTGCTGCTTCTCCATTAATTTCAGAACCTATTGCTGTAGGTGGATTAAGATAGGAATCAAACACCTCAACACTAACTGTTTTAGTATCACTATCTCCATCAGAATCTGTTACCTTATATGTGAAGGAATTAGTTCCAGAAAAAATGTATTTATGATTTTCATCAGAATGAGGAACAAATGTTACCGAATTACCTGTCAATGAACCTCCTGCACTAACAACAGCATCACTATTATTTGGATCTTTTAATGTGCCATGAGAAGGTAAAGTGACAATCGTATAGGTTAAAGTATTAAACTCTGCATCTGATCCAACTAAGTGAATCAGGCCATTTGTGTCTTTAAAATGAGCAGCTGATATATTTGCTGCTATAGGTTTAGTCTGAGAAAAAACTAATCCGGAAAATAAAAAAAATAGATAAAAAAGTATTTTTCTCATACTATAAATATAATATTCATTCTTGAATCTCTGCATATAAATAGAATAAGAAAAAGCTATTTTTTTGAAAATTCCATTAATTTTTGGAACTCTAATTGAAAAACCCCGTTTTTTCCACAAGATACTTGGTAAATCATGGCTTTAGAAATATCATTAGCATGAATGGATTTATACTTTATTAAACTTCCAAATAGTAAAGGGCTTACAATAGAAAATATATATTTTGCTATTTGTTCAAAAATTCTACTTTCTTTTCTATTCCCTAATATAATTCCAGGTTTCATTATACTTATATGCTCAAAAGGTAATTTTGACAATTCTTTTTCTAATCTTCCCTTTGTTCTAGGATATAGTAAATTAGAATTAGGATTTGATCCAACAGAAGATACTATAGAAATTCTTTTTACTCCACAATTATTGGCAATTCTAGCTAAATTTATACAATAATGATAATCAACTTTTTCAAAATTTTCTGCACTTCCAGCCTTCTTTCTTGTAGTTCCTAGTGCAATATAAAGGTGATCTATTTCCTTTAGAATATTATCATTTTCTAGATTATCAAAATCTACTATTACATTAGAAATATTTTTTTTTGAAAATTTAATTTTTCTTCTAGAAATAGAAATAACTTTTGGGTATAATTTTGATAAATTTTCTACAAGATAAGATCCCACTAAGCCAGAAGATCCAGCAACACATGGGATTTTTTTTTCATCGATCATTACATAATAAAATTATATAACAATCCTGCTAAAATTGCTCCAGAAAAAGGTCCAAAAACAGGAATCCAACTATAAGACCAATCAGCATTTTTATTTTTTCTAGGTAGTAGTGAATAAACTAATCTAGGTCCAAAATCTCTTGCTGGATTAATAGCAAATCCTGTTGTCCCTCCTAATGTCATTCCAATAACCCAAACTAATATACCTACAGGAAGTGCAGCTAAAGCTCCTAATCCAAAATTAACAACCTCTCCTTGGATTTCTAAATTTGGTTCTACTATATAAAAAATTCCAAAAACTAAAATAAATGTTGCGACAGTTTCACTAAAAAAATTGCTCTTATAATTCTTTATTGCTGGCCCAGTACAAAAAGATCCCCTTACAGTATCTTCGTTATCTGTTAATTTATAATGATCAATGTAAACTAAATATGCTAACCAACTTCCAAAAATTGCTCCCAAAAGTTGAATAAATATATAGGTAGGAACTAGAGACCAGGAAAATTTACCTATAGTAGCTAAACCAATTGTAACAGCAGGATTTAAGTGTGCACCACTAAATTGGCCAGTAATAAAAACTGCAACAAATACTGAAAGTCCCCAACCCATACTTACTAAAACCCAATTAGAATTCTCACTTCCAATAGTGTTTTTTAAACTTGTGTTTGCATTTACTCCAACACCAAGTAACATTAAAATTGTTGTACCAATAAATTCCGCTAAAAAAGAGTCCATAATTATAATTTATATTAGTTAGTAAGTTTATAAAAATATTGCAATATTATTGAATTTTGTCAATTCTTGAATTCCAATTATTAATAATTGTTTCATTATTACTATCCTCCTCTGGTAAAAATTCACGATCAATTTCCCATATATTTTTAAGCTCATCCAATGATGACCAAAAACCTGAGGCCAATCCAGATAAAAAAGCAACACCCAATGCAGTTGTTTCTGTCAATTTAGGTCTTACTACATTGGTTTTTAAAAAGTTTGATTGAATTTGCATTAAAAGATCATTATTACTTGCTCCCCCATCAACTTTTAGTTTATTAAATTTTGTGCCTGAATCCTTCTCCATTTCAATAATTATTTCTCTAGAACGTAATGCAATAGCCTCAAGAGCAGCTCTAGCAATATGACCCTTTTTAGTTCCTCTTGTTATGCCCATTATTGCACCAGTAGCATTTGGATTCCAGTAAGGGGCTCCAAGTCCTGAAAGAGCTGAAATAAAAGTAACTCCTCCACTATCTTCAACTGTTTTGGCAAGTGCTTCTATTTCTGATGATTCTTTAATAATATTTAACTGATCTCTTAACCATTGTACTAATGCTCCTGCTATAAAAACACTACCCTCCAAAGCATAAACTGTTTCATCTTTAATTTTCCAAGCAATAGTTGTTAGCATTTTATTATTAGATTTAACCGCTTTATTTCCTGTATTCATCATACAAAAGCAACCTGTTCCATAGGTATTTTTTACATCACCTGGTTTAATGCACATCTGACCAAATAATGCAGCTTGTTGATCACCTGCTATAGCACATATTGGAATTTCAGTATTTAAAATTGATCTATCAATTAATCCCACTTTTTGAGAACTATCCAAAACTTTAGGCAACAAAGTTTTAGGAACATTTAATATTGAAAGTAACTCATTATCCCATTGTAACGAGTGTATATTAAAAAGTAAGGTTCTACTCGCATTTGTATAGTCAGTAACATGGTGTTTTTTATTAGTTAAATTCCATATCAACCATGAATCAATAGTTCCAAACAGCAAATCACCCTTTTCAGCGGATTCTTTAATTTTATTATCTGAATCTAGAATCCATTTAATTTTTGTTCCTGAAAAATATGCATCTAGAACTAATCCTGTTTTATCATAAAATATTTTTTCACAACCATTTTTTTTTAAATCTTCACATATTGATGAGGTTCTTCTATCTTGCCAAACAATGGCATTGTACACTGGTTCACCAGTATTCTTATTCCAAATTACTGTAGTTTCTCTTTGATTAGTAATTCCAATTGAGTCAATTTCATCAATATTAATTTTTGATTTTTTAACAACATCATGAATTGCTTTTAATTGTGTTTTCCAAATTTCTATTGGGTCATGCTCAACCCAAGATTCTCTTGGAAATATTTGTGTGAATTCAAACTGTGAAATAGAAATTTGAGTTCCTTTTTTATCAAAAATAACGGCTCTTGAACTTGTCGTTCCAGCATCAATGGCTAATACATATTTTTTCATAATTCTATTTTATTCTACTATTACTTCATCAGCAAAAATCCATGATGGATTATCTGCAGCAAAATGCCAGTATGGTGCTGGACCATAATTATTAGCTTTAACCCTAACAAATCTTCCTAATTTATTAACTGGTTGAGAAAAAGTTTGAATGTCGTTTACTTTACTTTTTTTACTAAGTGGTTTTTTATTAATTATTGGATTAAATGTAATCCAATCTATTTTATCATTTGAAATCAAAAACTCTACTTTAGGAGGGAAAAATACAACGTGATTAGTAACCTGAAGAAAACTAGTTGAAATATTCTTTATCATTTTTTCTTCACCTAAATCAATAATTGCGTCCATATCATTGCCAACAAAACCAAGCCAATTAGAGTAAAAACTACTTCCACCTAGAGCACCATCAGTAAGCACCTGAGGATCTTCATTAGCATATTTTGTAGGTTTAGTTAATAAGGTAACTTCTTTAGACTTAGCAGAATTATCTTTAACTGCTAGTTTTAAGGCTTTCTCATAATAAAATATATATTCATCAACAGTAAAACCCATTTCATTCATTAAAGTGATATTGTTATTTTGAGTAACATTTTTAAACCTTTTTATTCTATTTAGAACTATCTCAGGAATAACTTTTATACCATTATCAAAAATTGTCAATGGAAATTTTTCTGAAAAATTTTTCCTATGAGCTTCCAAAGAAGCATAATCAATAGATAATCTAGCTTTTTCAACCCTATTGGAATATTTTTTATCGTCTTTTACTTTATTATACGCTTGATCGAATAGGCTATTATAGTAAACAAGTTTTTCAGGTCTTAAAAAAGATTCAAATCCTTGAGATGGATCACCATATAAAAAAAGGAAAAAATTTGTATTCTTACTTATTTCTTGAGAAATATCATTTACATATTCCTGTATATACTTGGAAGCCTTACTATAATAATTATTACAAAAATCATCTAGTAATTCATTAAAAGACAAGTCTGGGTTCCACAATAATTTTGCCATTATATAACTTCTTAGTTCAAATAGTTCACTTGGATTATTACTGTGCTGTTGAAAAATCCATTTTGCATTGTTTTCAACAAATAAGTTGATATTTGGTTTGATTGTGTTCCAGTTTGGGAAAGGAGCTAAAAAATTTGTAAACTGAGTAGTATAATCCCATATGCGTATATTATTAGTTAATTTTGACCAACCTTTTAAATCTTCATAGAAATCTACACATCCTTCTGAAATAGGTATTCTCCTATTACATTCTATAGAACAAAGCGTTATTAATACATTATCTTTTGGAATAATTGTAGTTGGTTTACGAGTATATTGGTAAGCAAGAGTAGAAATTGTTTTATCCTTAAAATTATCTGCAATTTTATTTACAAATGAAATCATACTTGCTGCTGGACCACCAAACTCATTATGAAGCTTCTCACATTTATCACACATGCAATAAGATGTGTTATCATCTTGGCTTACAGAAATAACATCATAACCTGGATATTTTTCAAAAAGCTCTGAAACTTTATCTATAACTATTTTATAAACCTCATCATTAGTTAGGCAAAGTTGAGTTGGTAACCTCTTCCCATTTCTTAAAGCGTAAAATTCAGGGTTAGATTCATAGTAAATTTCTTCAGGAACAAACCTATGAAAAGTATGAACTCTAGCTTCTGGTATATAATTTGGGAAAGCACTTGTAGTTACTTTTGATTTTTCAGCAAAAATTGAGTCATTATAAAAAAGTCTGGAATGAACTGTTCTAGTTTTAACAGGAGGTTTATGTAAAAAATTGAATGTTTTTGGAATTTTCAATGAATTTATTTTCTTGTAAAAAGTAGAATTGCTGGATAACCATCTTACGTCTAAATATTTTTCAATAAACTCATAAGTTGCGAAAAATAAAAGTTTTTTATTATTAGCAGAAATATTCACTAATGAATCTTTAAATGCAATTGAGATAAAATCATCTTTAGAATCAGAATCTATAGATAAAATTATAGATTTATTATTTGTAATCTGATTAAATACATTAAGTTTTAAACCAAGTGTTTTACTCAGGTAAACATTTAGAGAATCTGCAATATCAAAATTATTTTCATCAGAAATTATCGCGTACTTAGACAATTCTGCTTTACTAATAATTATTTCATCATTAGAACAAGAAAGTGCAAAAAAAATAAATAAATAAAATAGTTTTCTCATTAGAAATTATAAGATAAGAAAACAATTTAAATATTGAATCTATGTTGTTATTAGAATGTTATTTTTTTTGAGAAGATTTTATTTTTACGCTTAAGTTTAACTACAACCTTATCGCCCTTTTTAATTTTTGATAAGCCCTTCATGTATGACATCATATCAGTAATATCGGTATTTCCTAATTTGATTACTATATCACCTTTTTCAAAACCCGCTTTTTCAGCAGGCTTTCCACTGGAAACTCCATCAATTCTCATACCTTTTCCTTCAAATAAATAATCTGGGATAACACCCAATGTAACCCTGAATCTTGGAACATCTTGACTTTCATTTTTTGTTTTTTTAAAAGACAACTTTCCGTTATCGTCTAAATCAGAAATAATTGAGTATATATAATTTGATATTAATTCCATCCCATAATAATTTATCAAATTACTATCATCACTAGGTTTGTGATAATCTGAATGTTGGCCAGTAAAAAAATGTAACACTGGAATATCTTGTAAATAAAAAGAAGTGTGATCAGATGGGCCAACACCAGATTCATTTTCAATTATTTTAAAATCTTCATTGTTTGATTTTATAGTTTGTTTAAATATTGGAGAAGTCCCTAATCCATAAATTGCTAAAGATCTTTCATTATTTAATCTTCCAACCATATCCATATTTATCATATAATTAATAGTCTTAATATCAATTGTAGGATTTTTTACAAAATAATTAGATCCTAATAAACCTAATTCTTCTCCTGAAAAAGCAATAAATAAATAATTGTTGTTAACCTTGTTATTGTCTTTAAGTTTAGAAGCTAGATCTAACATTAATGCAACCCCACTTGCATTATCATCAGCACCATTATGTATTTTTATTTCTGGATCTCTATATAATGAACCTTCTCCCCCATATCCTAAATGATCGTAATGAGCACCTATTACAACAGTAGATGATGCTTTATTATCCATAAATGCCAATACATTATCTCCTGTAATACCTGAATCAATTATAGAATCATTAAATTTAATTTCTTCATGAGGATTTGACTTAGGTTTAAAAGAAAAGCTTTGTAAGAATTCATTATTTCCTTTTTTTATAAAATCAAGATCAGAGAATCTTTGTGAAATATAATCTGCTGCTTTTCTTTCACCTTCAGATCCAGTTCCCCTTCCCTCTAAAGCATCTGATGATAGAAATTCAACATCCACTTTTAAATTGTTTTGATATTGATAAGGTAAATCACAAGAAAATGTAATAATTAACAATAAGATAATATAAGTCAATGGATTTCTCATAATTTGTATTTATTTTTGCGCAAATTACAAATTTTAATTATGAAAAATTTATTTACAATCTTGATTTTATTTACTCTATTTTCCTGTAAAGAAAATTCTAATTCCTTAATCTATGAAGATGAAATAAATTTTAAGTCTATTAGGCAAGTAACTTTTGGAGGAGATAATGCAGAAGCATATTGGAGTATTGATGATAAACAACTTATTTTTCAATCTAATAATAATAATTGGAATCTGGAATGTGATCAAATGTTTTTAATGAATTCTTCTGATACTTTTGATGAAACTGTCCCAAAAATGGTTAGTACAGGTCATGGAAGAACAACATGTTCTTATTTTCTTCCTGACAATAAACATTTTATATATGCATCAACTCATGAAAAAGACAAAAATTGTCCTGAAGTTCCACTAAGAAAAGAAGGAAAATACGTGTGGCCTATTTACGATTCTTTTGATATTTATATTTCTGATTTAGAAGGAAATATAAAAGGAAAATTAACAAATCAAAAGGGTTATGATGCTGAAGCAACAGTTTCTCCAAATGGTGATAAAATTGTATTTACATCTACTAGAAATGGTGATTTAGATTTATATACTATGAATATTGATGGTTCAGATGTTAAGCAAATAACCTTTGAGCTAGGATATGATGGAGGAGCATTTTTTTCACCAGATGGATCGAAGTTAATTTTTAGATCTTCAAGACCAAAAAATGAAAAAGAAATAAAAGAATATAAAGAATTATTAAGTCAAGGATTAGTACAACCTACAGAAATGGAATTATTTATATGTGATTCAAACGGGGATAATTTACGTCAATTAACTGATTTAGGTAAAGCAAATTGGAGCCCTGTTTTTCATCCTTCTGGAAAAAAAGTTCTTTTTTCTTCAAATTTTGAAGCTGAAAGAGGTTTCCCTTTTAATCTTTATATGATAGATTTAGATGGGAAAAACCTAACTAGGATAACACATGGTGAAACTTTTGATGCATTTCCAGTATTCTCAAATGATGGTAAGAAGTTAGTATTTTCTTCAAATAGAAACAACAATGGTACTAGGGATACAAACCTATTTATAGTCGAGTGGAAAGATTAAATTTAAATCCTTTTAAAAACTAGCTTATAAGATATTTTTGCAAAATCTTCAATCTTTTTAAGCATTAATGAAGGAAGTTCTATACTAAAATCTGTAAGAACTATAGGAAAATTACCTTCAATACGTATTGTTTTTCCATCTTTTAAAAATGAGGCATCTATATTCTTATTTATTTTTATTCCATGTAAATCTAATTCTCCATTTAGATTAATTTTTTTTTCTGAAATTAAAATTTGATCTGAATAAAATTTTACTTGTGGGTGATTAAAAGCATCTAAAACCCTTAAAGCATTTGAATCTCTATTACTAATTCCACTATCAAAATCAGCAATATTAGCTGCTACTGCAATTTTACCACTATCATCTTTTAAAAAGAATACTCCTCGAACCTTATTGTTAATTCCTATCCACTTATGTAGCAGATGTTTTGCCTGATATTCAATGTAAGATTCATCAGAATCTAACATCCATTGAACATTATCTTGAGAAAAATTATCAATTAAAGGAATGATTAATATTAGAAATATTAGAATATTCTTTCTCATTTTAAAATTTTATAACTAAAACTGCAGTTGCATAACTTGCAAAGGCAGTATAGGCTGCAGCTCTGTGGTTCTCTTTATTTTTATGTTTATAATGATTAGTAGCAACCATTGCTGAAAAATGAATTGTTGCTAATATTTTATGAGCTTTAATTGAATTAAATCCTTTTGTTTTTTTATTAATTAAAGGTGGTGGTGCAAACAATGAAAGTCCAGCTCCAGTAAAATATCCAATATTAACAATATTACCCATTGTTTTATGAGTTTCATGTAAATCATGCTGTCCATTGTATAATTTCCCGCCAATAATACCTTGGGCAACCATAGAAGCTAAAGTAATATAGCCTATTACCTGGTGAGCTTTAAGCATATTTTTTCTAATCTTAAGCTCTTTTTCTCTATTCTCAATGTTAAGATCCGAAATTCCTGTTTTTCTAAATAAACCATTTTTTCCCCAGAGTAAACTTTGAGTAAAAACCATTCTTTCAGGGAGCAATTCTATTTGAGTTTGTCCTTCAGAAATCAGACTAAAAAGATCTTCTTTTTCTTGAGAATAATTTATTGCAATTGAAAAGAGAATAAAAATGAATAAAAAATTTTTCACTTATTTTACAATTACTGTTGGTAAAGGTTCTAGGTATCCTAAAGATACAAGAAAATCATCTACTTTATTCATGGTATCTACAAATGGGCCATTTGAATCTCTACCAAAATTAAAAAATCCATGTTCCTTGTTTTTGTAAGCATATAAAATGCATGAATTTCCATATTCAATCATTCTTTTAGTAAAAAGATCAGCTGATAAAAACGGAACTGTTTTATCTGATGTCCCATGAAAAATAATGGTTGGAACTACACCTTTTTTAACATTATGATATGGTGAAACACTATAATAATCTTTTGTTCCAATTCTTTTTTGGGCTTGTTCATTGTTAATCCATGGTTCAGATTTTGTATTTAAACCTGGATTAAAAAGAATTAAAGCATTTGGTTTTGAATCATAAGGACTATTTAATTCGCTCTGATCATCATAATCGTTAAGTAAAGCTGTTGAAGCAGCTAGATGTCCACCTGCAGATCCTCCACTTGCAATAATTTTGTTTTTATCAATACCTAAATTATCAGAATTTTCTTTTATCCATCTAATTGAAGACTTACCATCAGAAATAGAATTAATAACGTTTACATCATGTCTACTTGAAACTCTATAATCGACTATAACAGCTACCATTCCTCTAGCACTCAAATATTTAGCATGCTCAACAAATTGATCTGGAGTTCCTGCTCTATATCCGCCACCAAAAAAGAAAACTATTGCCGGTTTTTTATTAGTAATCTTGTGTCCTTTTGGATTAAAAACCCAAATTTTTAAATCAGTGTCTTCTGTATTTTTATAAATATGTTCTACCGCATCACTAACTTTTTTAGGGGGATAATTATTTTGATTATAAGATTTTAAAGAAATAAGGAGAACTATAATTAATAAAAAATTTTTCATATAAACTAAATTGACCAAGCTCTTCCTCCAGTTGTTTCTTCTAAATCAACACAACCTTCTTGCTCTCCTGGAATAGGTCTATAGACTAAAACATTTTCACCTATAAACTCAGATCCCTTAAAAGCTGCAATTGTTAATTCTCTAATAGTAGTTATAAAATTATATGAAAGTGCATCATCAGAAACATTCTTGTCAGACTCATCAAATTCTTTTGAAAATTTTCTGTAAGTCGTTTCCCATTTACTTTGTGAATCTATATTCGTTTTTAAATAATATATTAAACTTGTTTCCAAATCATTTCTTTCTAAATTACTAAAAGTAGTTTTGTTAGATTTTATTAAACAATCTTTTAAAAAAGAATCTAGAGATTTTTTTAATAATACTTGCTGCTTTTTTTCTGACACATTATAAATATAAAGATCAATGAATTTTATAAGGTTTAAATCTTTAGAGCCAGGGACTTCTTCATCAGAAGGAATTATCAAGTCTGTTAGTTCAGATATAATATTTACTTGACTTGAATTAAAAAAAACAGGGTTCCAGTCTAAATCATTTTTACAGCTTTGTAATAAACTCAATACAGCTGGTGATAATGTTATAGTACCTAAACTTAATCCTAATTTTTTAAGTGCTTTTCTTCTATTCATCTTAAATATTATTTTTCTTTAATTCATTAACAGCATGATTTACAGCTCTTACCGTTAGAGCCATATAAGTTAACGATGGGTTAACATTACCTGATGATGTCATAGCAGAACCATCTGTTACAAAAACATTTTTTACAGAATGAATCTGGTTAAATTTATTTAAAACAGATGTTTTAGGATTTATTCCCATACGTGCAGTTCCCATTTCATGAATACCAAGACCTAATGCATAAGTTTGATCATACCCCTTTACATCTATAAATCCTGCTTTTTCTAACATCTCAACAGCCTGATTTGTCATGTCTTTTCTCATTTTTAATTCATTTTCTCTAATCTTTGCATCGAATGTTACAGTTGGTAATCCCCATTTATCTTTTTTCTCATAATTCAAATACAATCTATTATCATGATATGGTAAAATTTCTCCAAAACCATTTAACCCCATTTTCCAATCTCCAGGAGATAAAATCGCTTCTTTTAAATCTTTTCCATAAGAAAGTTCTGCAATAGATTGAGTCCAATCTGTTCTACTAGCACCTCCTTGATAACCATATCCTCTAATAAAGTCTTTTTGATTTGTATTTCCTCCTATATTTCTAAACTTAGGGATATAAACTCCTGTAGGTCTTCTACCTGTATAATATTTTTCTTTAAATCCATCAAACTTTCCACTAGCACCAGCTTTAAAATGATGATCCATTAAATTATGTCCCAGCTCTCCAGAATCATTACCCATTCCATTTGGAAACCTATTAGATTTTGATTGCATTAAAATAGAAGTTGAACCTACTGTAGAAGCACAAACAAAAATAATTTTAGCCCTATATTCATAAGTCTGTTTAGTTTCTGAATCAATGATTTTAACTACAGTAGCCCTTTTCTTGTTTTCATCGTACATAATTTCGTATACAACTGAATTCGGTCTTAAAGTCATATTTCCTGAATCTTCTGCTGCAGGAAGTGTAGATGAATTACTACTAAAATAAGCTCCAAATGGACAACCTCTTCTACAAAGGCTTCTATATTGACATGTTACCCTTCCTCTACCAGGTTTAGTTCCTTCTGTAATATTTGCAACTCTACCTAAAGTTAAAACTCTATCATTATATTTTTTTGATAGCGTATCTTTTAAAACTTCCTCAACACAATTCATTTCCATAGGTTTTAATAATTTACCGCTAGGATACTGAGGAAGACCTAAGTTTTCTCCACTTACTCCAATATAATCTTCTACATAGTCATACCACGGAGCTAAATCATTATATCTTATTGGCCAATCAACGGCAATGCCTTCTTTTGCATTTCCTTCAAAATCAAATTGTGTCAATCGGTGACTTTGTCTTCCCCAAATTAAAGATCTTCCACCAACATGATATCCTCTTATCCAATCAAATCTTTTATCTTCATTGTAAGGATGATCAAGATCATCTACAAGCATATGTTTTGTTGATTCTGAATTTACATAGCCTGTTCTACTTTGTTTTGGTTGTCTTTCTTTAATTGCATTAGTGATTTTATCTCCAGAAGGAAAATCCCATGTATCCATGTTTGCAGTTGTATAATCTGAAGGATGATTTATCATTCTCCCTCTTTCTAAAACAAGAGTTTTTAAACCATTTTCACATAATTCTTTTGCTGCCCATCCCCCACTTACACCAGTTCCTATAACAATTGCATCAAAATCACTATTCATACTATAAAATAATATAGCTTATAAAGATTCACCATATGACCAACCCTCTCTAATAGGTTCTTTTATATATTCATTAACATCAGGTCTATTAGTAATTTGCATATTTTCAGAATCATATTTTAAATCAGCATTAAATCTTTGAGCTAGACATCCTAATAATGCCATTTCAGTAAGACTTGCTCCATAATCAAAATTTGAAAGAGGTAATGTGTCATTTTTAATAGCGTGAACCCATTCTTGAACTGGGGTTTCATCAACAATTCTAGGAATAGTTTTTTCAGGAGCATTTTTTAAAAATTCTTCCCATTCTGATTCAGACATTAATAACTTTGGAGTATTGGGTCTCCCTCCTGTAATTAAAGTATTTTTATCACCTACCATTATCATTCCATGTCTTTGATAATCTTTCATTTTATCAATTCCTAAATCTTTTAAAATATCTGGCTTAAGACCACCTTCATACCATTTTAAGGTAACTGGCGGTTTGTTTTTTTTCTTTTTAAAGTTAAAAGTAACTTCGGATTGTTCAGAAACAAAATTATGTTCAGTCATAGGATTTGGAATTTTAACTCCTATAGAATTAGGCATGCCTAAATTCAAAGCCCAGAATGGACCATCCAAAGTATGACAAGCCCAATCTCCTAACTGACCATTTCCAAAATCATAAAACCCTCTCCAAGATTTAGGTGCATATGCATTATTAAAATCTCTGTATTTTGCAGGACCTAACCATAAATCCCAATCTAAATATTCAGGAATTGGATCTTTTGGAGGAGGAAAACTTTCAGGTTTAGTCCAATAGTGACCAGGTCTAAAATCAAATGTTCCAATCCAAGCATGGACTTCTTTAACTTCCCCTAAAACTCCTGCATCATACCATTCTTTAATTAATCTAATACCATTGGTTGTATGACCTTGATTACCCATTTGTGAAACAATACCATAGTATTTAGCAGCTTTTTTCATTGTTCTTAACTCCCATACATTATGTGCAAGTGGTTTTTCTACATAAACATGTTTTCCTAGCTCCATAGCAGCCATAGTAGCTGCAAAGTGTGTATGATCAGGTGTACTAATAATAACTGCATCTATTTCTTTATGCATTTTATCAAACATCACTCTAAAATCTTTAAATTTTCTTGCTTTTGGATACATTTTATAACCTTCTGCAGCTCTATTATCATCAACATCGCACATAGCAACTATATTTTCATTTTCAACTTTACTCCAATTGGC
>UINC01001706.1_pt1 | contig 14793 bp, 12 predicted proteins | sample 5385821 | NCBI WGS metagenome assembly UINC01 (sample SAMEA4666929, study PRJEB26691) | marine metagenome | isolation source: Pacific Ocean | place: Pacific Ocean | collected 2011-10-13 | reverse complement strand
TTGTCAGCCCACTCGCTCATCGTTGCTTGCTGGGTAGAAACCGCTAGCAGGTCTTCATGGAGATTTCGTCCAAATGGCCCCCAGATAGAATTGTGGTGCCTCTGCCGAGTTAACCGCTGCTCGGGCGTATCACTTTTGAGTCCCAAACCGCGGAACTCGATCATCACCTTGTCTGGACCAAGCGGTGTCATGATGTCACAGCGCAGTGCGGATCCCCTCAGATTAAAATTTACGCCAGGGAAAAAGTCGATCATTTCCCAGTGATTTGTCGGAAGATGAGGAAACGACAACTCTTCACGAGATTCGAAACCCTCGTACTGATCATATTGCACTTCGAAAGAGCCCACGTTGACATGACCGTTACCAAAACCAATATTTTTACGGGCAAAATAGGAATCGTTAAAGCCGGTGATGCGGTTATGGTAGTGCAAATAGTCGTGATAGAACTCAGAGTTGGTGTCATGCCACAATTTGTAGTTACAGGGAATGATAGCCTTGTGATAATGGAATACCTCAAGCGGCTCTGCATCTAACGACTTTTGCATACAGTCAAAAGCGCCGCTGGCCCACTCTTCTACCGACTGATTGATATCGTCATCGAGCGTTACCCAGACAAATCCACCGTACTTGACCTCACATCGCAACCGCCGTAAACCAACATCGCTGCACGCCAACCGGTCCTGGTAACCCTCTGTTGCGCGGGAGATATGAACGCAGTTACCTTTCATATCAAACTGCCAGGCATGGAACATGCAAGTCATATGCTTGGGAGCACCTGAAGGACGTCCTTCTTCGAAAGAGCCCGAAGGCTGATTCTCGATCATGTTTCCCCGATGCGGACAGACATTCAGAAAAGCCCGCACGACGTTATCAGCGCCACGTACAACCATTATCGGCTCACGAGCGACTGTAGTCGTCCTGAAACAATACGGATCAGGCAATTCAGACTCATGGCAGACCGGCATCCAGACCTTGCGGAAGATCTTGCTTACCTCTTCTTCGAAGATTGCATGATCTGAATAGATGCGACTGTCAACATACTCCCCCGAGGCAAGTTTCCCAGGCACATCAGCCCACTGCTTTTCATTTCTAGCTGGCATGAGTTTTCATTCCCTTGTTGTTATTGGGTGAACCGACCACTGTCCAGTTGGATGGCCGATCAGTCAACTATCCTCATTAAAGAGAGAGGAACTCCATTTGTAAAATCATTCAAACCAATAGTTTGATAGTTCTAGTCAATTACCGAAAACCGCGGTTGGCGAAAGCACCGTTGGATACTGTATTTATTGGCTAGAACAAGGTTCTATTTGGCCAAAACCAAGCAAAAGGGTCCGCTTGGCTAACCTTCTTAGCGGCCCCACCCAACCATTAAATACCCGACGTCATCCGTAGCTACAAACCGTGGTTGCGAACCCCTCTGTCGGGTTCTTTAGGCTTATTTCTTCTTCGCCTTTTTCCTTGCAGTTTTCTTGGCGGCGGACTTTTTCGCTGGTAATGAAGTCTTCTTGCGAGTCTTCTTTTTTCCTGCTGCACTGGCCTTGGCATCAAGCTGTGCAAGCTTGTAATCCCACTTCATTTCTTTGGCGAACTTCAACGCCTCTTCATCACTCATATACACCGTGTGTTCTGGACCAGGATAAATCTGCGCTTTAACTTCATCGCGATAACGGATAAACACGTCTTCCATAATTGGAATCAGATCGGTATAAATCTTGGAGTGTCTAGGAGTATGTTCTTCATATAAATGCATGAGGTCTGAGGTGATGATGTGCACTCCATGCGCGCCAAGGCCTGCCCCAAGGCTGATCACTGGTACCGGGAGAACCTGCGCCAAATATTCATTCACCTCCTGACTGGTCACCTCGCACATAATCGAAAAGCATCCCGCATCCACCATGGACTGAGCATCGTCCACCAGTTCTTTAGCTCGCACGGCAGTCTTCCCTTGAGCGAAAAACCCACCCAACTGAGGCATACGCATGGGAGTAATTCCGATATGTCCTTGAACCGGTATACCTGCTCGATTGATGGCCTCAATATTTCTGGCGTGATATTTATTTCCTTCACACTTCATGACCTCAGCATTCGCTTCGTGCACAAATCGTCCAGCATTTTCTACAGCCTGTTCTGGTGATATATGGAAACTCCAGTACGGCATATCCACCATACGCAGACCATATTCACTGCCACGATCAATGCCCTTGGCCATCATCATGACCTCGTCAAAGGTGACCGTTACAGTACTTTTGTGCCCGAAAAGAATCATACCGCCTGTGTCAGAGACACAGAGAATATCGATTCCCAGTCGGTCCGCAATGACTGCACTGCGGTAGTCGTAGATTGCCATCTGGACGATCTGCTCGCCCTCTCTCATTTTGCGTTTCAGTTGGTTTATCGTGACCTTTCGTCTGGGCTTGGCGTCAGCCATTGTTAGCTCCTTTGGTGTTGGTATATGACAGCTGCCAAACGTACCTCTATAACGCTGACAACCTGGTGTAACGTCGCAAAATTCATAGTAGACAGGCTACCAAATCTGGTCAAAAGTATTGGTTTATCAATCGATAGGGCAAGGCTTGCGTTGGTCCGGATTCTGGCATAACGAATGCCATCATGCGATTGGATTCTTCCTCGCTCCGCGTCAATAGACCGGCCGAAATTCCCCAGACCAGTGACCACGAGCGATCCGTTTGGATGGGTCGAACAATGGTCGTCTGCAAAGTGCAATCTGCTCGAATTCTCCCAACGGGTCAACTAAAGTCTCCGCAATCGCGATATCTTGTGAATTGATATAACCCAACCCAAGAATCGTTTGGGACAACGGGCTGAAACAGGCCGAAGTCACGACTATCTGCCCACGGGTCGGGTGAGCAGGGTGTGAATCCGGATGTTGCCATAATACGGGAAGCTCATTACGTTGCGCCGTAAAACATACAAGTTTCAATCCCGAGCTCACGTCACGGTCTGTATGCTGGACAGCAAACTGTGAAAGGCCCATCTCGGCGGGTGCCGCACCAATCGGACACTCATTACAGTAAAGAATAAAACCCGCCTCGATGCGAAGTGTATCCAGTGCCCCAAACCCAGCTACAGGAAATACCCTGGCCAGTGAGTGCCACAGAGCTTGAGCATCGGCGCGTCTAGCAATTAACTCAAATCCCCGTTCTCCGGTATAGCCCAGACGTGCCACGCGAACTGGCAAATTCGCAACATCAACATCACAAAACTGAAAATAGTCAAGTCGTGCAAGACGATCAATATTGCACAACTCTGTAAGACGTAATAGGGACTCCGGCCCCTGAATCGCAAAAACACTGTGCGAATCTGACATGTTCTCAATACTGCAATCAGGGCCCTGCTGTGACATTAATTCCGTTATGTCTTCGTTGTCACCGCTCATCACCTCGTAGGCACCTTCCGCATGTTTCCACACTGTCAAATCACTTTTGACATAACCTTTTCGACTTAGCCGTAGGCAATAAAATACGCAGTTCTCCGGTAAAGCAGACACATCCCGGGAGACAAAACCATTCACCAACTGCTGAGCTCCGACACCACTTACGCGAACCGTTGACATAAAAGAAAAGTCAAACAGCGCCGCCTGTTGTCGACATTGGGTCGCCTCAGTCCAAGGATTGCCTGGATCGTCTCGCCACTTATCTAATGACCTCATCAGATGAATAGCTCTAATCAGACTAAGGTAGTAATTGTTCGTACTAACATGGATGCGCCCACTAGCAACAGAGCAACGGCGATAAATCGCTTTAAGGTAACGCGGGATACCCGGTGTGCAATGCGGGCGCCTACAATTACACCCAGCATCAACAGTACCGCGACCCCGATGCCGATAAGCCATTCGATACGACCGAACATCAAGTTTCCGGTCGTCGCTAACAGTGCAATCGGAATCTGTATAACCTGACTTAGCCCGACCGCAGTGAGGATGGGCACTTGCATCCAGATTAGTATCGGAATCAGCACCAAAGGTCCCCCCGTACCAGTAATAGAGGAGCCAAAACCTGTGACCACTCCGATAACGACCAAAGGTAGCGGGCTCAGACTGGCTACTGAGTCTGCCGCACCTGACGGTCCACGCAAAGCTTGCAAACCAGATAATAGAACCAGTAGGCCGATGAGTCCTTCCAGTATCACCCCGGGTGTTACCCAGGTCATAGCGGCACCCAGATAGGCGCCTGGCATACCACCTAAGCAAAGCCACAATGCCATTGACCAGTGGATGGAATCCTGACGCGCATACTCAAGAGCGCCGACTGCACCACTGAATAAATAGGTGAACATCGCTGTAGCAATCGCTACGTGAATTCCCAAACCTAGAATATAGGTGAGCGTTGGAACCAGCAAAACGCCCCCGATACCAATGGCACCAATCAAGACACCGACGATTACCGCTACAAAAGTAGTCAGAATTAATGTGATAGTTGTCAGCACAAGTTAGTCCCTGTCTGGAAATAGCTATTAATCAGAAAGCCTTGTCACTCTACCGCTAAGCAGCATTGGAGCCTATCTGACCGCTCTCGGCGGCAATTTATAGTGAGTGACATCCTCGTGTACACAACCTAACTCGGTCGCTTAAACATGTGGTGGAGAGAGGCTAGCCAACTAAGGTCAGTCAATAAATCAGGAAGAGATGTCAGTTTATTCATTTTGGTTAAATCCAGTGCCTGAGCCGGCAGCGGACGCATGCCAGGCATGCCAAATTATTACCCATTGTAGGGTTTAAGCCTTTCATCGAAATTAGAACCTATAGATAGATGGCTTAAAATATGTAAAATAATAGTTTAATCCTATCACTACTTTACCCAGTAGGGCCTTAAGTCTTTGCTGGCGCTATAGGAGGTTCGATGTTTCTTCGCCAATTTGAATACCTGATCGCACTTGAGAAAGAGCAGCACTTTGGTCGTGCGGCAGACGCCTGCCACGTCTCGCAACCCAGCCTTTCCAGTGCCTTACAGCAACTAGAAAGCGAACTGGACGTGCCTATCATTTTGCGTCACCAACGATATCAAGGTTTTACGCCCGAAGGAGAGCGTGTAGTCGGATGGGCCAAACGCTTACTAGCAGACAAAAAAAGTTTGCTAGAAGATCTCGCCATTATGCGCCGCAATCTCCGAGGCAAAATACGTATCGGCGCCATGCCAATGAGTTCACCGGTGCTGCCGTTGGTCAACCAGTTATTCTCCGAGAAGTACCCTTCCGTACAAGTAGACATACAGTTTGTCGGCTCAGACAAATTAATCAATGATTTGCACAATTTTGAGCTCGATGCCGGTATTACCTACATGGAAGATAAAGCACTTGATAAGATGAATGGTGTAACTCTCTATGAGGAACAATTGAGCCTCATGGTACCTAAATCAATGCTGTCGACACGAAAGAAAACTATCACTTGGAAAGAAGTGGCAGAACTCCCCCTATGCCTTTTATCTCCCTATATGAAAGAACGCCAGGTGATGGACGAGGCTTTTTCCATTGTTGACTGTAATCCGTCGCCCAAGCTTGAATGCAATTCAATTTTTCAACTGGCATTTCATGTCATGCAGGGCACTCTCGCAACCATCGTGCCCAGCGGTTTCAGTCGCGCAAACGATGCATTCCCCGGCACGCGGGAAATTCAGCTGACTGATCCAATAATCAGCAAACCAGTTGGATTAGTCTGGGAGAAAGTTAACCCACCGTTGCCCATGGCGCAGGCATTTGCGGATCTACTCATCGCCTCGAGTGACGACATATCTGCGAGTCTTGAGTTGTCAGTTGATCAGTCAGTCAGCACAAAATCTGTGGCCTGAGATTTCGGCTAACTACATCTGGCCTCAGTAGGGGACCCTGCCGCCACCAACTGTACAATCTCTAAATTGGTGTCTGAAAACGGAGTGATTGTGCCCTGCGTCTGCGAAACACTGCCCATGCCAGGATGAGCACAATCAATGGACCACACAACAAGTTAAAAAGGGTAAGGTTTCGGGTAAGGCTATCGACTTCGGCGCGAATACCAGCTCGGATCTGTCGCAAATTGCGCCTTGCACTAAGAAGTTTTGGTTCAAACTCGCGTAACTGCTTTTTTATATTCTCTGGCAGCTGCTCAAATTCTATGTCTCCCAGTCCTTTCGATACTGCACCAATCTTGGTCTCAAGCTCAGCAATCTCACGAGTAAGATCCGCTTCCTCATCCTTGAGTCGCGATTGTGCATTCCGAAAAAGCGCAGCAATCCGAGTAAACGGTCTTTGTAGTTGACCACGGGAACGAATTTCCATCAGTGCTTGATCCCCAGTGGCGTACTCCACCATGTTGAGTAGGAAGGCAAGATTATCGTTTAAGGGTCTTACGGCGGTCTCTCCTTCCAGCTGGGTCTTTTGCAGTGAAAATGGATCAAATAACCAGTCCACATCCGCAACAATAAAAACCGTTGATGCGCCATCTGACGTCCCTAGATGTAAGCCGTTGGGAAATCCATCCGGCGCATCCGCAAATGCGCTTTTAAATGGTGCTTTGATCGCGGCTGCCAGAACTCTCTCACCACCTTTAGCAACGAAATCTAAGGCAAGTTTTCTAGGCGTTTTACCATCAAAACCTTCAAGCGAATAACTGCCGGCCTTAGGCGTTGTCACAACTAAAGGGGTATTCCCTTTTGAGGCTGCTAGTAGTAGTGCACCGGGCTCTACCATTAATACTTCGTTAAGGTTGGCAGTTGCCGGGTGTGTGGATGACAGTCCGGATTCTCGGACCCGAAGCCAGAACGGATAGCTCAAACGGCCCTGCTGATCATCAGACACGACCGACGCGAGGTTTGCATCGCCAATCACCGACTTACCCTGATAGGTCACACCATACCGTTGAAGCAGGTCGGAAATGTCGTTAATGTCCACCGATGGCTGGGCGTTGGTTACGTTATTTGCAGGCTTAACTCGTGTGTAGGGGTCAATCATGACAATCAAGCTCCCTCCTGACATGACGTACTGATCGATTTCATAGAGCATGTCTTTATGCAGGATATCTGCGTCGATCAGCAACACGGCGTCGAGATCATCAGGGAGGTGAGTCTTGAAAAATGGTACAACCGCAACATCATAAGCCCGCTTAAGCTCAGCCATGAACGAGAGGCCTTCGCGCTCAAACATTGCAGATGTTGAAGGCAGAAGAGGACTGATTACTGCAATTTTTGGTGTTTGCTCGCGGGTCAGACCATTCAAGGCTAATGCGATGTCGTACTCCAACAGGCTGTCGCGACGTATATCCAGATAAGCTATGTGCCCTACCCGATCTTCATGCTCGACCGTCAATCCAAGGAAGAAGTGGTCTCCTGAGGACATTGGCACACGATGAATCCCTTGCGAAAGAGCTTGCAACTCCTCCTGGGTATCGGGCCGCGGGTCCACTTGTACTAATTTCACATGGGATGATGCCGCCATCGTCGACAGTAAACGCTCAATACGTCGCGCGTGTGACTTAATTAAGACGGGTACCGTGTCTTCACTGTCACTCCAGTAAAAAGTCACGCGAACGCCCTGCGGTAGCCTGTCGAGCACTGTCCTGGTACCTGCATGCAGACTAAATTCACTCTGCGCTGTCAGGTCTACCTGGCCGGGTACATAAGATGACAGCGGTATCCCAAGCAGCCATAAAACACCAAGTGCTAGCGCCATTACCATCTGCCTGCGCGTAACCTGACGACGGACGCCGCCAGCTCGATGACCTCGAACAATCCATAGCGTAGCAACCAGTGAAATAGCTATGGTCGCAAGAAAATAGAACAACCCCTGGGCGTACAGAACACCAGCCCCAAGGCTACTCAACCAAGTCACCGGGCTATAGGCGGCTAACGATTCCCAGGCCCACTGCGGCAAGGTCGTGCGTAACAGACGACCGAAAACATCCCAGCCACACAGCATAATGAAAAACAAAAGAGCGACTCCGGTCACAAAACTACCGACCGGTTCTCGAACCACTGCAGCAGCGAATAACGCCAGCGAAAAGCACACACCCATCAACAAAGCACATGCAAGGTAACCTGAGACTATGACACCTGGATCTGGATCACCCAGGTAACCAAGAGTTAAAACAAAAGGAAACGTCAGACCAAGTGTCAGCAACAATAGAACATAACCTGCCGCAAATTTTCCCAACACAACAGCGGCCAGGCCAACTGGCAACGTAAAAGTCAGTTCAAGCTCTCGATCTGCCTGGCTATCCATCCAGGAAGACATAGCAAGGGAAGGAATCAGAATCAACGAGATCCAAGGGATAAAAACCAGCAACAGGCGTATGGTCGCTTCATCGGTCGCGTAGAAGTCAGTGACTAGGAACACACAGGTAGAAAGGCCCAGCAAAAACGCGATCTGGAAAAGGTAGCTCAGCGGAGCGAAGAACAGCATGCGCAACTCGTGACGAAACACAGCGGAAAACCCTAACAAACTTTGAGCAATATTTTCCACACACTTAGCTCGGGGAATCTTGGCCATGATCCTGTATGACTGGACCATCGTTGGATGTCAGGCGAGCGAATGCTGGTCCCAGACGACCTGAGTTATCTAGGAGATTACTTACCGGATCATCAGCAACCAAACAACCATTGGCCATTACGACCACATGGTCACACAGTTCCTCCGCCTCTTCCAGGATGTGTGTTGACAGAACGATGGTCCTGTCAGCCGATATTTCTCTAACCAAGCGGCGAACTACTTCTTTCTGATTGGGATCCAGACCATCGGTTGGCTCATCCAACACGAGTACCGGCGGCTCATGCAAAATAGCCTGAGCCAACCAGGCACGTTGGCGCCAACCCTTCGAAAGTTCCCCTAGGGGCCGCCGCAACGCCGGGCCAAGATCTATCCGTTGGCAGGCCTGATCGATTGCCAGGCCCAAAGATTTCCGATCAAGACCTCGTGCTTGTCCACAAAAAGACAGAAACTCACGCACAGTCAATCGAGAAAACCCGTTTGGCGCCTCAGGCAGATAGCCCAGGCAAGCCTGAGCTCTTTGCCGATCCCGGACAATATCCCAACCACAAATCCTGACCGTACCACTATCGGGGAAAAGATATCCTGACACCATCCGCATTGTTGTGGACTTGCCAGCGCCGTTCGGCCCGAGAAATCCGACGACTGAACCCTGAGGAAGATTTAGCGAAATCTCGTCAACAGCTAGCACATCGCCAAATCGTTTAGAGAGTTTCTCAATCTGGAGCACGGCGCTACTTATCTCTTAGTGACTTTCAAGTTCATGTCTAACTCTGTGCGACTCGCGAATTGGATCAGCGATTACCAATAAAGCCTGCCACAATGAAAAAGCCCACACTGACCCACGAAAGTGCGTAACCGGTGCGTGTTATCACTCGTGCCAGTCTAGGGGAGGTAAGCCCGAACTTTTTTAGTAAATAAGGGCCCAGGCTGGCAATCAACGCACCACTGACGGCAAGAGAGACAATGGCCGGCCTATATAGGAGAAATCTCCAGTCATCCACAACTTGTTCCACAACAATGCACTGTAGTTCAACACTACCACAAGGATTATTAGGCGTGTTGCGTGTAGCTTTTCAGAAATTCTGATTCAGATTCGGTTCCACTGAAACTCTTTAGTGCCTCTTCATGAAGCATTTCCATAGCATGACGTTTGTAATCGTAGGCCTCTGGCGAACTCAGCATATCCAGATTTCTAGGCCGCGGCAAATCAATTTGGACAACCTCTCGCACAGTAGTCGGTCGGTTGGACAGCACCACAAGACTGTCTGCCAGAATTATTGCCTCTTCGAGTTCTGAAGTAACAAATACATTGGTCCGTTCCTCTTCTTCGCATAAGCGCAGGTAAAACTCCTGCATCAACTGGCGTGTCATAGCATCCAATCCACGGAATGGCTCATCCATGATCATAACCAGCGGCTGATTTATGAGTGCCCGAGCCAATTCAGCGCGACGCTGCATACCGCCAGATAACTGCAGTGGATACTTGTCTTTGAACTCGCTCAGACCCACTGTATCAATAATTCGGTCAGCAGCGATTTTTAATTCCCCCGCTGGCATATCACCTCGTAATTTCGGACCAAATGTAACGTTCTGATAAGTATTTAACCACGGCATCAGAGCAGTTTCCTGAAATACGACCAGTCTATCTTTACTGGGTCCCGACACTGTCTCACCTTCCAGAACGATCTGTCCGCTATCTGGAGATTCGAATCCCGCCAATAGATTGACGACCGTTGATTTTCCACAACCCGAGGGCCCAACGATCGCGGTCAGCTGGTTACGTTTTATATCTAGACTGAGATTTACAACCACTTGCTCACGCTCCCAGTCTTCACCGAAAGCTTTCGAGACGTTCCTCACTTCCATCAAGTTAGATGTTTCTGTCATCGCTCGCCCACCGCATACCGGTTTCCATATTGGCCTGAAGAACGTTTCCTGTTTTGATCCATCTGCGGTTCCCAATTTTTCTAGAACATACGACGCCAAGGCATACAAGCATGACCTACGTACCTTATAAGACTACTCGAAATGTATCCGGCCAAACCAATGCTGATCATGCCAACTATTACCTGGTCCATTACCCCGCCCATATATGAACTCCAGATAAAGAAACCCAGGCCACCACCACCTTGCTGCCCACCTCCTGATATCATCTCCCCTGCCAGCACCACCTCCCAGGTGATGCCCATCCCAACCGCTGCACCAACAAATATTGATGGCAAAGTGCCAGGCAGGATTATTTTGTAGAAAAGATCCCACTGGGACGCTCCCATGGACTGTGCTGCTCGCAGATACTGAATATCTATTGAGCGGGCGCCACCGAGCACATTGATCACGATGGTGTAGAAAGCACCGAGGAAAGTTACAAACATAATTGACAGTTCTGTGGTTGGCCAGAAAATAATAGATGCCGGCACCCATGCCAGTGGTGGTATCGGCCGCAAAATCTCAAACGGCGGGAAAAACATACCGCGAAAGTACTTGTTGACGGCCATCGCCAGACCAAACGGTATACCAATCACCTGTGCAACAATGAAGCCCAGAAATACCCGCCCAGTACTCAGATACCAACTCTCCCAATATCCTGGCCACCCGGCAACCTCCACCCAGCGGACCATGACATCCGTTGGTGGCGCTAGCTTGCCCACAAACGGCACCATGAACCCGAACCAGTTTTTAGCTTGCGCTCCTATCTCCCACAACACTAGAAAAACAATTATGGCGATAACACCTCGCCAGAATGTCAAATCGAACAAGAGTTTGACAATTTTGGACTTTTGCTTTCCTGTTTTGACTACCGCTTGTTCCATCGCCTGTTTCCTAATCCTACTGTTTCTGAAGTTCGCTTTTAAGCAAGCTCTCGTTCGCCTGCCTCAAAGGCCTTAACAGCCTCTTCATGCACTGCTTCCTTGGTTTCCTCCACCAACACACGAAACTCTTCAGAAGACAACAGCCGATAGTCCCTTGGCCGCTCGATTTTCACGTCGACTATCTTTTTCGTCCTTGCCGGGCGTGTGGTCATTACGATCACACGGTCACCGAGGAATATTGCCTCCTCCAGATCGTGGGTGATAAAAAAGATGGTGACCTTTGTTCGGTCATATACCTCTAGCAACGATTCGTGCATGATTGACTTGGTGAGTCCGTCCATTGCCCTATAGGGTTCATCGAGCAGCAGTACCTTCGGATTATTAATCAGTGCACGAACGATTTCCGCCCGTCGTGCCATACCTGACGAAACCTCGCCGGGAAATTTTCCTGCAACATTCGATAATCCCGCCTCTACCAGCATCTCTACCGCTTTGTCGCGTGCCTCCGTCTTCGTCATAGTACCCTGCACGACCGGTCCGAACGCAACGTTATCCACGAGTGTCTTCCAGGGAAATAAAGCGCCATTCTGGAATACGACAACCCGGTCGGCGCCTTGGTCAGCAAGGGGTTTGCTTGGTCCACAAAGCATCTCCCCGTCGAGGTCTATCTGACCAGAGGTGATCGAATGAAATCCGGCGATTGCATTTAAGAGTGTGGTTTTGCCACAACCCGAAGGCCCCACAATCATACACACCTCACCCGGGGCAATCTCCAAAGAACAGTCTTCTACAGCGAGTACATTTACGCCGCCTGGGTCATAGACTTTGGTCACGTTCCGAATGCTGATCGCTCCTTTGGTCTTCGCGCCGGCTAGCGGATTAGACACGGGTTGTGCGGATGCTGTATTCATTTATGCACCCTCCTGACCCAGGGCCCTTTCGCGCCACTGCATCATGCGGTTACCCGCAGCACGCACCATGGCCGACGTGATCCAGCCGACAAATCCTAGCGTCAGCATCGCCATCACCATCGTGGTGTATTTATTCACCATATACGAAGCCATGATCATGTAGCCAAGGCCGAAGTCTCCAGAGATCATCTCAGCGGCAACCAGTGAAAACCAACCCACACCAATACTGATCTGTAAACCGGTAAAAATAAAAGGGAGTGACCCAGGTACGACCACATGGATAAAAACATGGCGCCGCTTAGACCCCAAACACCCCGCAGCCCGAAAGTAGGATTCGTCTATGGATTCAACACCCAGCATCGTATTGAGAGCAGTCACAAAAAACGAAGCAAGTGTGGCGAGAAATATTATCGGTGTCTCAAAGCCAGCAAACATCACGATGGCGAGAGGCACCCAGGCAAGAATGGGAATTGGCCGGAGAGTCTCAAGCACTGGAAAGGTGTAGTCCTTGAACTTCCTCGACCAACCCATAAAAAGCCCTAACGGAACACCCAGTCCTGTTGCAAGAGCGAATGAAATAAAGATTCGCCTGCAACTGACCCAAATATTGATGTAGTAATCTTCAGTGAAGAGCGAGGTGCCCCATATTGGGTCCGAACTAATCCACTCCGTGACAACCTCAACAGGACCTGGCAGCTTATAGAACGGGAATACTTTCCAATACTCATTCAAAAGAAAGTAAGTTAACAACCACAAGCCAATACCCACGAAAGCCAGGTATGGCATAGGTGTCTTGAGCGACTTTTTCGTTTTATAAAAAAAGAGGTAAAGACCCGATGGTCCTTGCCCGGTAACCCCCTGATCGCTCATCTACAGCGCTCCTCATTACTTATATCCATACACTTGTACGATCCAGTACCCGATAAGCCGTCGGCTGTTTCTTTCAAGGCGGTTCCTGAAAGAAGAATATCGAATCTGGTTACTTTAACTCTTAAACGACGTTGAAATCAAAAACGGGCCCCGAAAGAGCGGGGCCCGTGATTTAATTGAATTTTTGCAAACTACTCGTGCTTTTATTCGTATGCAGAGTCCGGTTGTTCAGCCACAAATCCGATGGGCGCCGACAAACCTCGTGATGTCAGCACTGCCTTTGCTACATCATCCATGATGGCTTCTGGTCGCAATATCGCATTCGGGACCACCTTTCGACCATGGAGGAACCTTGTGGCTGCGGTTACCAACTGTCGCGCTGTATCGTCAAATACATAACGCAGAGTCAGTTTGTCTTCACCACCACCAATCGCTTCAGGATTCTGACCGTACAGCGAGGCCCAGAGAGTGCGACGATCCATACCTTCAGTCTGGTCATCTGCCATTTTAGAGACAGCTGTAGCATTCCCTAGATCCTTGAGAAACAACTGCGCATCGAGTTCCGCCTCCAGCCAACCACGCTGTACATCGGGACGATCACGAATGATTTCGTAGAGCATCGCGAGGAACCCGGCATCGCCGCCTTCTACACCCTCGAAACTCTCACCCGAAGCCGCACGACGGGCAATCCCCTGCAACTGAATCTTGGAGGCTGTAGGCTCCCAGATAACCGCCGCATCGAGCTTGTTGTTTCTAAAACTAGAAGTAATGACTTCGATATTCATGTTGAGGTACTTTCTGGGTTTTATACCCGCTTGCTCAAAAGCCCAGCGTGCAAACCGGTCAGTACATGCTCCATGGGGTGCTGCGACCAATTTCCCATCCATCCACTTGACGGCTTCGAATCCATCTTTAAATTGAGGCGCATCGTTGCGAACTAGAAACACGTTACATTGTTGGCGCGAAGTACCCAACACCGCAATCATCCGAATATCAACTTTATCCTGCTTGGTGGTTGACACGATTGCAGGCATGTCGCCCATATAACCCAAGTGATTCTTCTCACCCAGCATCTTACCTACGATGACCGAACCCTGAAGTCCGATTTCAAATTTCACGTCGGAACCGGCCGGCAGATGTTTCTTCCATGACTGCTGACCATTAATGACGACACCAGACCACGACTCTGTATAGTAGGGTTGATAACCTACCACCAGATTAACAGCTTCGCCTGGCTTGCCGAAGCCTACTTCGGCGACTGCCGGTTGTATGGTGGTCGCACACAGCATTGCGGCACCTACGCCAATAGCTAACATCGGTTTCTTTAAGTAACTCATAAGTCCTCCTGTTGATGAATCTAAACAAGTTTCGCGCAAAAACAATTTCCCGAATATTGGGGCTACATCGCTTTCTTGCTGTCTACCATTTAAGACTAGCCTTGATCATTTGTATATAGCTTTAGTTTAATCATTTGATTGCTGCTACCTATCAAACCTTACATCACTGATATATGTAATGAATGGTTTACTAACATGAGGAAGTATAAGGTTATCGGGCCAACCCAGAAGACCATCGCTACAGACTGACATCAAACGATCGTAGCGTTTCAGACACTATAACGAGCCTCTAGTATTGGGCTCTACCGCCTGATACATCAAAACAGGCACCAGACGAATAACTGCAGGCCGGACTCGCCACGAAGGCCACCATGTCGGCCACCTCTTCGA
>UINC01000386.1_pt1 | contig 14795 bp, 9 predicted proteins | sample 5385821 | NCBI WGS metagenome assembly UINC01 (sample SAMEA4666929, study PRJEB26691) | marine metagenome | isolation source: Pacific Ocean | place: Pacific Ocean | collected 2011-10-13 | reverse complement strand
CTTGCCCGCGTCGATGTGGGCCATGATCCCAATGTTGCGAGACCGCTCAAGGGGCACTTGTCGTGGCATCACTCTGTCCGTACGTGTCTGCTTGCCCTTGGCGACACTCGCGCCCGTGACCGGCCCGGCGACCTCCAACTCTGCGTTTACCACTTGTCTACTACTACCTGTCCTTTGTTTCCGCTCCGAGGCACTACCACCGGTAATGGGCAAATGCCTTATTCGCTTCCGCCATCCGGTGGGTGTCCTCTCGTTTCTTGACTGAACCACCGCGAAGATTCGACGCGTCGATCAACTCGTTTGCCAGCTTTTCCTTCATCGTCTTGCCATCCCCTCGAGCGCGCGCGGAACTCGACAACCAGCGAATACTCAACGACAGCCGGCGGTTCGGATTCACCTCGATAGGCACCTGGTAGTTCGAGCCGCCCACGCGCCGAGATTTCACCTCGAGACTCGGCTTCACGTTATCAACCGCCTTCTTGAACACCTTGAGTGGATCGTCCCCGGTCCGCTCCTTAATGATTTCCAGGCTGCCATAGAGAAGCCCCTCCGCGGTGCTTCGTTTCCCGCTCTTCATGACGCAGCGAACGAATTTCGTCACCAGGGTGCTGTCGTAGATTGGGTCCGGCGGCACCTCACGCTTGGGAATTTCACGTCTCCGTGGCATGGTTTCTCTCTCTCGACCCCTACGCCTTCGGCCGCTTCGCCCCGTACTTCGAGCGACTCTGTTTTCGTCCTTGCACTCCCGTAGTATCCAGAGTCCCGCGTACGACGTGATAACGAACACCGGGTAGATCCTTCACGCGACCACCACGCAAAAGAACGAGTGAGTGCTCCTGGAGGTTATGCCCTTCGCCCGGAATGTAGCTTGTAACCTCAATCTGGTTAGTCAAGCGAACTCGCGCCACCTTACGCAAGGCTGAGTTCGGCTTCTTTGGTGTCTGCGTGAAAACCCGCACACAGACTCCGCGTCGCTGTGGGCAGGCCTGCAGCGCCGGACTCTTGGTCTTGGTCTCAGCCCGGTAACGGCCTTTTCGAACGAGCTGACTAATCGTCGGCACGGACACTCCCTGCGTCGATGACGCCACGGCGCCCCGGCCGGCGAACCAGGGCGCCAACAAAAAGATTGCCCCAGGCCTAAAAGCCACTGGCTTGGTACCTGGGACGGATTAACCCTATTAAAAAGTGTACGCGCCGTGAAGAAACCGCCTGCCGCGCACAACGGCGGCCCGACAGCTTCCAAGCAGGAAAGGGGCTAATCGCGCATCCTCGCGGCGGCGCCCGCAGCGACCGATCTGACACGGCCTCGCTCAACGTGAACTGAAGCCATTCCTGCGGGTAACACGGCCCCTTTCGGGCGGACCGGAGCTAGATAGGGTATCCCAACTCCGACACAACCTTTCGAGGTTACCACGTTCTATTTATTCCACGCAACACCCTGCCGCCCTATACGGCCCTTCCATCACCCGTCACTAACGGTTATTCAGAAGTCTCCTCGCGACCCACTGCCACCTCTGGCTCGACCAGGTATTCCATCTCCCGTTCCAGCTCCAGTTCTTCTGCTGTCGGCGGCGGAGGTGGTGGTGGCTCGTCGGGCGGAATCTGCACATGACGGTAGTAGTGAAAGCCGGTGCCAGCCGGAATCAAACGCCCCATCGTCACGTTCTCCTTCAATCCACGCAGATGGTCCACCTTGCCCGAGATCGACGCTTCCGTCAGCACCCTGGTGGTCTCCTGGAAAGAGGCGGCCGAAATGAACGAATCAGTGGACAGCGAGGCCTTTGTGATGCCCAATAGCATTGGTCGCCCTGTGGCGGGGCGCCCACTTTCGGCAATGACCCGTTCATTTTCACGCAAAAACCGGAGCCGGTCTACTTGTTCGTCGATCAGGAAGTCGGTAGTGCCAACATCCTCAATCTTCACCCACCGCATCATCTGCCGAGCCACGACTTCGATGTGCTTATCGTTAATTGTGACCCCCTGCAAACGATAGACCTCCTGAATTTCATTGACCAAATAGCTCTGCAGCGCCTTTTCGCCGAGAACACTCAAAATGTCGTGCGGATTACTAGGGCCATCCATTAGTTGCTCGCCCGCCTGAACCCGGTCGCCATCCTGGACGTTAACGTGCACACCACGGGGCAGTGAGTACTCTCGCGGTTCGGCACCGTCCTCGTCCGGCACAATGATGACCTTCCTCATCCCCTTGACGATGCTACCGATTTTGACTGTACCGTCGATTTCACTGATAACGGCAGTCTCTCGAGGCTTCCGAGCCTCAAAAAGCTCCTGCACTCTGGGCAGCCCCCCGGTGATGTCCTTGGTCTTCGTTGTTTCACGGGGAATCTTGGCAAGAATCTCGCCCGCGGTGACATTCTGACCGTCACTCACCATGAGGTGTGCGTGCGACGGCATGTTGTACTTTCGGTCCAGCTTGCCCTTCGTGTTGCGAATCTCGACCATCGGCTGCTTCTTCTCATCGGGCGAATCCACAATGATCAGCCGAGACAGCCCGGTCACCTCGTCCACTTCTTCGTGAACCGTGATACCTTCGGCGATGTCTCTGAATTTCACTACGCCGGCCTTCTCGGTAACAATCGAGAACGTGTACGGGTCCCACTCGACCAGCGCCTGCCCCTGTTCTACCGGCTGACCGTCTGAGACACGCAGGTGGGCGCCGTAGACGACCGGGTATCGCTCGCGATCACGGCCCTTAGCGTCCTGGACGACCAGTGAGCCGGTCCGGTTCATGACAACCAGCGTGCCGTCCTTCGCTTTGACCCATTGGATACCGTTGAATCGGGCTGTCCCGGCATACTTTGCTTCTAGAGTCGACTGAGCCGACACCCTGGAAGCAGTGCCGCCGATGTGAAAGGTGCGCATTGTCAATTGGGTGCCAGGTTCGCCAATCGACTGCGCAGCCACCACGCCCACCGCGAGACCTAGCTCAGCCAGCTCTCCTGTACCGAGATCACGCCCGTAGCACTTGGCGCAAACCCCGCGCCGAGCAGCGCACGTGAGCACCGACCTAATCTTCACCTTCTCGACTCCGGAGTCCTCTATCTGCGAGGCAAGTTCCTCAGTAATTACTTCGCTTGCTTTGGCGATCGAATCGCCGCTAAAGGGATCGTTGATGTCCTCAAGCGTCACCCGGCCCACGATCCGGTCTCGTAGCGGCTCGATGATCTCGCCACTCTCAACGATAGCCCTCGACTCGATCCCGTCGAGTGTGCCGCAGTCGATCTCCGAAATGATGACATCCTGGGCCACATCGACCAGTCGGCGTGTCAGATAGCCGGAGTCTGCGGTTTTCAGCGCGGTATCGGCAAGCCCTTTCCTGGCTCCGTGCGTGGAGATGAAATACTGCAGCACAGTGAGCCCTTCGCGAAAATTCGAGGTGATCGGGGTCTCAATAATCTCGCCCGACGGCTTCGCCATCAATCCGCGCATACCGGCCAACTGACGGATTTGCTGCTTGCTTCCACGCGCGCCAGAGTCAGCCATGATATAGACGGCGTTGAAGTCTTCGCCGCTAGCGTCACGCTCCTCCATCTCGCTAAACATCGCGTCTGCGACCTTCTCGGTCACGTCCGACCAAATGGCAATGACTTTGTTGTAGCGCTCGCCGTTCGTGATGGCCCCTTCCAGATACTGCTGCTCGACGCTGATAACCTCATCGTTCGCCGCCTTGACCAGAGAAGCTTTCTGAGCCGGCACAATTAGATCATCAACACCAATCGAGAGCCCTGACCGAGTCGCATAACCAAAACCAAGATTTTTCAGACCGTCCAACATCTCGACCGTCTTAGGAACCCCGTGTCTGAGATAGCAGTACTGGACAAGTTGCCCAAGTCCCTTTTTCTTGAGTAAGCCGTTGATATACGGCAGTTCGTCAGGCAGAGACCCGTTGAAAATAGCCCGACCCACGGTGGTATTAATGATCTTTTTGTCTACCTCTTGCACTTCGGTGCGCATCACGTCCTGGTCGTCTCGCGACGCGGTCAAATCCATCAACCCACCGCTCACGCGCAAGCGGATCGGGCTCAGTGTCTCCACCGCCCCGGCGGCCAGCGCCAACATCACATCGTCAACGTCGCAAAAAACCCGTCCTTCACCTTTCGCCTTGTTCTTGGCCTTGGTCAAATAGTAACAACCAAGCACGATGTCTTGTGACGGCGTCGTAATGGGCGCACCGTTCGCAGGGGAAAGGATGTTCTTCGACGACTTCATTAACACCGACGCTTCGATCTGCGCCTCCGGTGCCAACGGAATGTGAACCGCCATCTGGTCACCATCGAAGTCCGCATTGAAGGCGGTGCAGACGAGCGGATGAATGCGAATCGCCTTACCCTCGACGAGCACGGGCTCAAATGCCTGAATACCGAGACGATGTAACGTGGGCGCGCGATTCAGGAGCACTGGGTGTTCACGAATCACCTCTTCGAGCACGTCCCATACTTCCGGCAACTGCTGTTCAACCATCTCCTTGGCCTGCTTGATGGTCGCGACAAGGTTTCGTTTTTCGAGCTTGTTGTAGATAAACGGCTTGAATAATTCGAGAGCCATCTTCTTAGGCAAACCGCATTGGTGCAGACGCAACTCGGGGCCCACGACGATGACCGAGCGTCCCGAATAGTCGACACGCTTTCCCAACAGGTTCTGGCGGAACCGACCCTGCTTCCCTTTCAGGGTGTCGGATAGTGACTTGAGCGGTCGGTTGTTGGCCCCACGCAGCACACGCCCTCGTCGCCCGTTGTCGAAAAGAGCGTCGACCGCCTCCTGCAGCATTCTCTTTTCGTTCCGGATGATGACATCCGGCGCCTTGAGCTCAATCAGCTTCCTTAGACGATTGTTGCGGTTGATGACCCGGCGATACAGATCGTTGAGGTCGGAGGTGGCAAATCGACCACCATCCAGCGGCACCAGCGGTCGTAGTTCTGGGGGAATCACAGGAATGACGTCCAGAATCATCCACTCCGGACGATTGGTCGACTTCCGAAAGGACCCCACTACCTTCAGCCGCTTGGCGTACTTGAGCTTCTTCTGTACCGACGTTTCCGTACGCATCCGGTCACGCATTTCCTCGGCAAGCTCCTCAATGTCGGCACGTTTGAGCAGCTCTTTGATCGCCTCGGCGCCCATCTGCGCACGGAACCGCGGACCGTAGTCTTCAACCGCCTTGCGGTACTGTTCCTCCGTCAACAGTTGGTTTTCCTTGAACTCGCTCTCACCGGCATCGATGACCACGTAGGCCTCGAAGTAGAGGATTCGTTCCAGATCACGCAACGAGATGTCGAGCAAGTGTCCTATCCGGCTAGGAAGTCCCTTAAAGAACCACACGTGACTAACCGGCGTGGCCAGAGTAATGTGGCCGAGTCGTTCACGGCGAACTTTGGCTTGGGTGACTTCGACACCGCACTTGTCACAGATCACACCCCGGTGCTTCATGCGTTTGTACTTGCCGCACAGGCACTCCCAATCCGTCACGGGGCCAAAGATTTTTGCGCAGAAGAGTCCGTCTCGTTCAGGCTTGAACGTACGGTAATTGATAGTCTCCGGTTTCGTGACCTCCCCGTGTGACCACGACCGTATGCGCTCCGGGGAAGCCAAACTGATCCGGATGGCGTCGAAATCGGCCGTTAGCGAGCTCCGTTCAGGGAAACTAGGTCTCATGAGTTACCTTTACTCCTACCAAAACAACACAACTTGCTTAGGCTTCGGCGTCGCTGCTCTTTTCGGTCTCCAACTGCGCGTCGTCGACCTCTTCCATCTCGACCGGTTCGGCCGCAGCGGTCCGCGTTTTCAACAGCTGCACATCTAGGCAAAGCGCTTGCAGCTCTCGGATGAGCACGTTGAACGACTCGGGAAGTCCCGGCGTGAACGACGCGTCCCCCTTGACGATCGCCTCGTAAATTTTGGCCCGACCCGTCACATCGTCGGACTTAGCGGTCAACAGCTCCTGGAGGATATGCGCCGCGCCATAGGCCTCCAGCGCCCAGACCTCCATCTCACCAAATCGCTGTCCGCCAAATTGAGCTTTACCACCCAGCGGCTGCTGGGTAATCAGCGAGTACGGTCCAATCGACCGTGCATGAATCTTGTCGTCGACCAAGTGCGACAGCTTCAGCATGTAGATATAGCCAACTGTCACATCCTGCTCAAATTCTTCACCCGTCATCCCATCGATGAGTCGACTCTTTCCACCCGGAGGCAACCCAGCCTTCTCCAACCAACTCTTTATTTCCGGTTCGGTCGCGCCATCGAACACTGGTGTCGCGAAATGTAGCCCCAGTGCATTGGCGGCCCAGCCGAGATGAGTCTCCAGGATCTGGCCCACGTTCATACGAGACGGCACACCTAGCGGGTTAAGGACAATCTCCACAGGTGTACCGTCAGGCAAGTGCGGCATGTCCTCTTCCGGCAGCACACGCGCAATCACGCCCTTATTACCGTGCCGACCGGCCATCTTGTCACCCACGGACAGTTTCCGCTTCATGGCGACATAAACCTTGACGAGTTTGATCACGCCAGGAGGCAGTTCGTCCCCACGACGAATCTTCTCCTTTTTCTCCTCGAACATCTGTCGGATCACTTCGGTTTGGCGTTCAGTCCTGTCCTCAAGCGAGCGCAAAGCGCTCTCGAGCTTCTGGTTCTTCCGAGACAACCGGATCCGGGTGACCGCCTGATATGGCAAGTCGCGCACGACCTCCTCGGTTAGCTCGGCTCGCTTGACCAAAAGGGTCGCGCGACCGGAATCATCAAATAGATCGCTCCCGAGGGTTTGCCCCTCGAGCATGGCTGCGACGCGCTTCTTGACCTCTTCGTGCAGGATACGAATCTCGTCCTGGAGATTCTTCTCCATCATCGCGAGTTCCTCGGCCTCGATCGCCTTCGCCCGCTCATCCTTCTCAATGCCCTTTCTCGAAAAGATCTTCACACTGACGACAATGCCTTCGATACCCGGCGGGCACAGCAACGACGCGTCACGGACGTCGCCGGCCTTCTCGCCAAAAATCGCCCTAAGCAGCTTCTCTTCCGGCGTCAACTGAGTCTCACCCTTCGGCGTGACCTTGCCGACCAAAATATCGCCCGGGCTGACGGAGGCGCCGATACGCACAATCCCACTCTCATCGAGATCGCTCAAGAAACCTTCTGAGACGTTAGGAATATCCCGGGTGATCTCCTCGGGCCCTAGCTTCGTATCGCGCGACTCGGTCTCGAACTCCTCGATGTGAATCGAGGTGTAGTAGTCGTCCTTGACCATTCGCTCAGAAACCAGAATGGCATCCTCAAAGTTGTAACCGCGCCATGGCATGAAAGCCACAAGCACATTCCGACCGAGGGCCAGCTCTCCCAATTCGGTACAGGGGCCGTCCGCCAACACTTGGCCCCTAGTCACCTTCTGCCCAACCCGCACAATCGGCTTCTGGCTGATACACGTGTTCTGATTCGATCGCCGGAACTTGGTGAGACTGTATATGTCTGCCCCCATCTCTCGAGACATTTCACCCGAATCACCTGCGACACGTACAACGGTTCGTTGCGAATCTACATAGTCAACGGTACCGCTACGACGCGCCACTACAACCGCGCCCGAATCTCTGGCAGTGATGTGCTCCATGCCAGTCCCAACAAACGGGGCGCGCGCGCGCAACAACGGCACGGCCTGGCGCTGCATATTCGAACCCATCAACGCTCGGTTGGCATCGTCGTGCTCAAGGAATGGGATCAGTGATGCGGCCACCGACACGAGCTGCTTCGGAGACACATCGATGAACTCCACCTTTTCACGTGGGGCTAGGATGAATTCGCCCGCCTGCCTCGAGTTAACACGGGGGTCAATCAACAACCCCTTATCATCGAGCTTGGCATTCGCCTGGGCAATGATGTATCGGTCCTCTTCCCAGGCCGACAGATAGAAGGAATGCGGCTCGTGTTCGGCAGCCTTTTTCTTTCCAGCTCTCGCCGCCGCACCCGTCTTTTCGACGTCGGACAGCTCAACAACATCGCCCGCCTTGAGCTTGGTACCGCCCGGATTGGTCACGCGCACGTAATCGGCAGCCCGGTCACTCTGGATTCTCCGATATGGCGACTCAATGAAGCCAAATTCGTTGATCCGCGCGTAACAAGATAACGATGAAATTAGACCGATATTGGGTCCCTCAGGCGTCTCAATCGGACAGATCCGACCGTAATGCGTCGGATGCACATCCCGCACCTCAAACCCAGCCCGCTCACGCGACAACCCACCGGGTCCGAGCGCTGACAGCCGCCGCTTGTGGGTTATTTCGGAAAGCGGGTTCGTCTGATCCATGAACTGAGAAAGCTGTGACGAACCAAAAAACTCCCTGATAGCAGCCATCACCGGTTTAGCGTTTATCAGGTCGTGCGGCATCGCCGTCGCCATTTCCTGATAGACAGACATCTTTTCCTTAATTGCCCGCTCCATGCGGACCAACCCAATTCGGAACTGGTTCTCGAGCAACTCGCCAACCGAGCGGACTCGACGATTTCCTAGGTGGTCGATGTCGTCTGCGTTGAGCGGGTTCCGCCGTAACGCCAGCAAATACTTAATGACCGCATAAAAATCGCTCGGGTGAAGAACTTTCTCGTCGAGAGGTGTGTCGAGTCCGAGCTTGGTATTGAGCTTCAAACGTCCGACCCTGGAAAAGTCATACTTCTGGGAATTGAAAAACATGCCCTCAAACAAAGTTCTCGAACTGTCAAGCGTGGGAGGGTCCCCGGGACGAAGCCGGCGGTAGATCTCGATCAATGCCTCTTCGTGGGTCTGTATGGTGTCCTTGCGCAGAGTTGTCGACAGGACGGTGCCGACCTCGTCTCGCTCTGGAAAGAACAACGCGAGTTCTTTGATCCTTCTCTCCTGTGCCATCAACACAATGCGCGGCGTTAGCTCCTCGTTGGCCTCGAGAATGACCTCACCGGTAGACGGGTCCACCACGTCGGCAGCGGCAAACGCACCCTCGAACTCCGCCTCGGACACCTCTACCCACTTGGTGCCAGTTTTCTGCAGAGCCTCAAAGGCAGCCTTGCCGATCTTCTTGCCAGCTCCGACCTTGTGTGACTTATCGATGACCACGTCAGTCGCAACCCGGCGCCCAACCAGAGTCGGACTCATGGCCCAACGCGGCGAGCCATTGCTCAGCAACACCCGGTCTACGTCGTAGAAGGTTCGGATGATGTCGTCGGCACCACGTAACCCAAGTGCCCTTAAGAAGACGGAGGCGAGAAACTTTCGCTTCCGATCTATTCGGACATAAAGAAGGTTCTTCGTGTCGTACTCAAACTCGACCCAAGAGCCACGGTACGGAATGATTTGTGCGACGAAGAGCTGCCGGTCTTCGGAATGGAAGAAGGCGCCGGGGGACCGATGCAGCTGTGACACGACGACCCGCTCGGTACCATTGATGATGAAAGTTCCGTTGTTGGTCATCAACGGGACATCTCCGAAATAGACCTCCTGCTCTTTGATGTCTCGGATGCTCTTGACCCCCGTCTCCACGTCCTTGTTCCAGACGACCAATCGGATCGTCACCTTGAGCGGCACGGCGTAGGTCATGCCTCGCTCTTGGCATTCCTCGACGTCGTACTTTAGCTTCAGAGCAACGGTGCTCTCACAGATGTCACACACCTCTCCACGTGCGTTGTTGTTGACCGCGCCGCACTGACCGCACAGAACCTCATTCTCGTAGGGCTCGGCCTCCAACGCAGTGCCGCATGACGAGCAGGGTTGGCGCAGATGATGCAGGCCCGATAAGCGACCGCATTTGCACTCCCAATTTCCTATCGAATAGTCGATGAACTCAAGCGCGGAATTCTCTCGAAAGTCACTGATAGGAAAAACCGACTTGAACACCGACTGCAGACCAGCGTCTTTTCGCTCGGACGCCAATCTGGTCATCTGCAAAAAGCGTTCGTAGGATTTCTTCTGGATCTCGATGAGATTAGGGATTGGAATAGTCGTCCTGATTTTCGAGAAATCGATTCGTTCCCGGTAGACGTTCTTAGGCTGAATCTGCATTCGGCAACAACCTCGGGCCAGTACGCCAGATCACAAACGGAACCGCGACCGCCAAGGCAAAATCGCCTGCTGCCTCAACCGGCCGCACCACTCACGCGACAGGCAAACGCCCACCGCAACCGCGCCGCCGATAACTACTTCACCTCAGCCTTCGCGCCCACATCTTCAAACTTCTTGACGATGGCGTCGGCCTCGTCCTTAGGAATACCTTCTTTGACGGCCTTGGGAGCACTTTCAACCAAATCTTTCGCCTCCTTCAACCCGAGGCTGGTCACCTCGCGGACGGCCTTGATCACATTGATCTTTTTGGCTCCGACCTCGGTGAGCGTAACCGTGAATTCGGTCTGTTCCTCCGCCGCTTCAGCCGTTGCGCCCGGTCCCGCCGCACCAGCCACCGCAACGGGCATCGCGGCCGCTGCGGAGACACCCAACTCCTCCTCAAGCGTCTTAACCAGCTCGGACAACTCCAGTACCGAAATTCCCTTGATGTACTCGACGACCTGCTCTTGCGTCACGTCAGCCATGGCATGTAACTCCTACAAAGCTCCCAAGTATCGACCCGCGGGCAAACCCCTAGTGGGTCATTCCGATTTTTTCTTTTCCGCCTGAACGAGCACGCTGAGAAAATCTCTCGCGGGCGCGTTCAACACCCTGACAAACTGGGTCATCGGCGCCTGCAACTGCATCAACAGAGTGGATTGCAGCTGCTCCTTCGAAGGTAGCGTCGCGAGACTCTTGACCTCCTCGGGTTCTACTTGCCGGCCGGCCACCATGCCGGCCTTCACCTTAAGCTCGGGGGCTTCCTTGGCGAAAGCCATCAAAGCCTTTGCCAACCCAACTGGATCATCGGCGCTGAAGGCGACCGCCGTCGAGCCATGGAACGAGTCGCTTAGGGACTCAAAGGCGGTCCCAACCACCGCGCGCCGAGCTAAACGGTTCTTGACGACACGATAGTTACCCTTTGCAGCACGCACCCGACGGCGCAGTTCAGTCGCTTTCGGCACGTCCAACCCGTCAAAATCGAGCAGCACGACATTGTCGGCGTTGGACAGAACTTCACCGAGCTCCTTGACCGTCTCTTCCTTCGCGTTTCTGCTGACCGCCATTCAGATACCCATCTCCTCGCTGTCCGTACTCCCCTATCACGCACCTCGATCCGAAAGTCAGACCTACGACAGACTCACCCCCTACGCGCTTTCCGCGACGGCCTCGACGTCCCCGCCGTCAACCCTGATACCCGGTCCCATCGTCGACGCCACAGTCACGCTGCGGAGGTACTTGCCTTTCGCGGCTGACGGCTTGGCGCGTATGACGCTGGTGATAAGAGCCTGCGCGTTCTCCACCAAACGGCTCGCATCAAAGGACGACTTACCGATAGACGCATGCACAACGCCGGCTTTGTCGACCCGGTACGCGACCTTGCCAGCCTTGATTTCATTTACGGCCTGGGCTATGTCAAAGGTCACCGTGCCGGTCTTAGGGTTCGGCATTAACCCCCGAGGTCCGAGCACCCTCCCCAGCTTGCCGATCACTCGCATCATGTCTGGCGTCGCAACGACCGCGTCGAATTCAAGCCAACCGCTCTGAATCTTGTCGGCTATTTCCTCGCCTCCAACCGTGTCGGCACCTGCGTCTTCCGCTTCTTTCACCTTCTCGCCAGACGCAACGACGAGTACGCGCTTCGACCGCCCCAAACCGTGAGGAAGAATGACCGTGCCGCGCACCATCTGATCGGCGTGTTTGGGGTTCACCCCCAGTCGCATTGCGATCTCGACCGACTCGTCGAACCCGGCGAACCGTACCTTCTGCATCAGCGAGATCGCCTCGCCAAGGCTGTAGTCCCGATCTTCGATCTGCGCATCCGCCGTTTTGAATTTCTTACCGCTTTTCGCCATCGTCGCCCTCGCCCAGATCCGGCGCAACCGTCTGGTCACCGACTTCGATTCCCATAGAACGCGCCGTACCAGAAACCACGAGCACTGCTCCGTCTAGATCGTTACAGTTAAGGTCCGGCATTTTGATCTTTGCAATTTCTTCGACTTGGTCAATCGTGACGTTTCCCACTTTGGTACGATTTGGCTCTCCTGACCCCTTGGCGATGTTCGCGGCCCGCTTCAGGAGTACCGCGGCCGGTGGGGTCTTAGTGATGAAGCTCAGGGTCCGATCCGCATAAATCGTGACCAGCGCCGGGATGATGAGCCCTTCCTGGCTAGCGGTCTTGGCGTTGAAAGCCTTGCAAAAATCCATGATGTTCACGCCGTGCGGACCCAGCGCCGTGCCGACCGGCGGTGCCGGCGTCGCCTTCCCCGCGGCGATCTGGAGCTTGACCACTGCAACAACCTTCTTCGCCATTCCGCCTACCCTCTAAAACTTTTCGACTTGCAAAAAATCGAGCTCGACGGGTGTCGAACGCCCAAAAATGGTAACCATCACCTTCAGCGTATTCTTGTCCAAATTGACCTCATCGACCACGCCATTGAAGCTAGTGAACGGCCCTTCGTTAATCCGAACCTGATCGCCCTTTCCGAATGTGAACTTCGGTTTGGGTTTCTCCGCCGCCTCGGTAACCTGGTGGAGTATCTGGTCGACTTCCTCCCCTGTAAGTGGCGTCGGCTTCGATCCCGCTCCCACGAACCCAGTCACTTTCGGCGTGTTGCGCACGACGTGCCAAGCGTTGTCGGACATCTGCATTTCAACCAAAATATAGCCAGGAAAAAATCGCTTCGAACTCACCACGCGCTTCCCACCACGCATCTCAACAACGTCCTCAGTTGGAATCAGGACGTCACCAATCTCCGCCTCCAGTCCATAAGCCTGGACGCGCTGGCGCAGCGAATCGGACACCTTATTCTCGAAACCAGAGTAGGTGTGGACGATATACCACTGCTTGGTGGTGACCTCGGTCATTGCGCTCCAAACGTGCTGAAAAGGAACCCGGCGAGGCGGACCAGCACCAAGTCAAGGCCCGAAAGATAAAGCCCGAAGAACGCCGACGTCAGCAACACAACGAGGGTAGTCGCGTAGACCTCCTTGCGGGTCGGCCAGGTTACCCGCTCCATCTCGTTCTTAACCTGAGCGAGGAAGACGCGCGACCGGCTGACCCAGCCCGTTACCGCCGAAACATTCCTGGTGCTTTCGAGCCGTGCTGTCTTCACGAACTGATCGGTCCCTTCATCGCGTCCACGAGCCCAACCACCGGTATCGAATGGCCGCGCCGCGCCGGACGCATCTGGCAGGCCAGGAGGGAATCGAACCCCCAACCCCCGGTTTTGGAGACCGGTGCTCTGCCAATTGAGCTACTGGCCTATGCGGGCATCACCGCACCCCACAACGAAGTACAGCCCCCGCCCTAATCTCTACTTCGACTCCCGGTGCACCTTATGCGCTCGACAGAACCGGCAGTACTTCTTGAACTCCAACCGACCGGTCGTCTTTCTCTTATTCTTCGTCGTACTGTAGTTGCGCCGCTTACAGTCAGTGCACGCTAGCGCAATAATGTCTCGCATGGTCCTAATCCGCTGATAGCTACAGGAGTTTACAACCCCCTGTTCGCTGGTTCGTGACCAGCTACTCGACGATCTCGGTAATGGCCCCCGACCCGACGGTGCGCCCACCTTCTCGGATCGCGAACCGTAGCCCCTTCTCCAGAGCCACCGGCGTGATCAGCTCAACTTCCATCGCAACGTTGTCCCCAGGCATCACCATCTCGACACCCTCTGGCAACGTTGCTACCCCTGTCACGTCCGTCGTCCGAAGATAAAACTGCGGCCGATACCCATTAAAAAATGGCGTGTGCCGCCCACCTTCGTCCTTCGTCAACACGTAGACTTCACCTTTGAACTTCGTGTGCGGCGTAATCGACTTTGGTTTGGCCAGTACCTGGCCCCGTTGCACGTCGTCCTTCTCCAACCCCCGCAGCAGCACGCCGATGTTGTCTCCCGCCACGCCTTCGTCCAACAGCTTCCGGAACATCTCTACTCCAGTCACCACCTTCTTTTGCGTGTCGGCAAATCCAACAATCTCAATCTCCTCACTCACCTTCACGATGCCCCGATCCACCCGACCCGTCACCACCGTGCCGCGTCCCGAGATCGAGAACACGTCTTCAATCGGCATCAGGAACGGCTTGTCCACGTCTCGCTCCGGCATCGGCACGTAGTCATCTACAGCCGCCATCAACTCGTCGACTCCCTTCGCGGCCGCCTCGTCTCCCTCCAACGCCTTCAGCGCCGACCCTCGCACGACCGGCAGGTCGTCTCCAGGAAAGTCGTACGACGACAGCAGTTCCCGCACCTCCAACTCCACCAGGTCTAACAACTCTTCATCATCGACCATGTCGACCTTGTTCAGGAACACCACCAGCGACGGCACTCCCACCTGCCGCGCCAGCAGAATATGCTCCCGCGTCTGCGGCATCGGCCCGTCCGTCGCTGCCACAACCAGAATCGCCCCATCCATCTGAGCAGCACCCGTAATCATGTTCTTGATGTAGTCGGCGTGCCCGGGACAATCCACGTGCGCGTAGTGTCGATTCGCCGTCGTATATTCCACGTGCGCTGTCGCGATCGTGATCCCCCGTTCTCGTTCCTCCGGTGCGTTGTCGATCGAATCGAACGACCGCACTGCGTTCTTGTCGTCGTGCTTCGCCAACACAGAGGTGATCGCCGCCGTCAGCGTCGTCTTCCCGTGGTCGATATGCCCGATCGTGCCGATGTTGACATGCGGTTTCGATCGATCAAATTTTTCCTTCGCCATG
>UINC01000378.1_pt1 | contig 14852 bp, 10 predicted proteins | sample 5385821 | NCBI WGS metagenome assembly UINC01 (sample SAMEA4666929, study PRJEB26691) | marine metagenome | isolation source: Pacific Ocean | place: Pacific Ocean | collected 2011-10-13 | reverse complement strand
CTTCTATATGGATGGCGGCAACACCAGCCCGCTCGTACTGCCTAACGGTCCTTCGAACGTTCAACACGCCGCCGTAGCCCGTATCGGCGTCAGCGATTAGCGGAACGTCCAATACCTCGGTAATGGTGGCGGCGTTCTGGACCATCTCAGTCATGGAGGCCAGCGCCAGGTCGGGGTATCCAAGTTGCGCCACGGAGGTCCCGGCACCGGTCATGTACACCGCGGGAAAGCCGGCCTGTTGAATCAGTTTGGCCGTCAGGCAGTCATAGGCCCCCGGCGCTTGGATGATCCCATTTTCTTTCAGCAGTTGGCGAAACTTAGTGGTTGTGCGCAAGCGGGCCTCCGTTGTGGATGCGGGATTTATAGGTGCCGGTATTATACAATGCCTGTCGGATTCGCCGAGGCCCTATGGTTCGCCGGGGCGAGAACCAGTGAATCAGGCGATCATTCCGCCATCAATTGTGAGCACTTGGCCGGTAATGTAGCTGGCGCCGTCGCTGGAGAGGAAGACCACAGCCTCGGCCACATCTTCAGGGGTGCCAAAGCGGCCCATGGGGATACGGGCCAATATCTGGTCATGTTTGCCCTCGGGAATCTCTTCAACCATGGAAGTGACGATGTACCCTGGAGCCAGGGCGTTGACGGTGACATTGCGTGAGGCGACCTCGCGGGCCACGGCCTTGGTCAGACCCACCAGCCCAGCCTTTGCGGCGGCGTAGTTGGCCTGGCCGGGGTTCCCGGAGAGCCCCACCACCGAGGACATGTTGATCACCCGGCCCGACCGCTGGCGAATCATGTGGGTCATGGCGTAGCGGGTGCAGAGGAACGCGCCCCGCAGGTTCACATTCAGGACGCGGTCGAAATCTTCAGTCTTCATACGAATCAACAATTGGTCAATGTTGATGCCCGCGTTGTTCACCAGGATGTCAATGCTGCCGAAGTGTTCCACGAGCTGCTTGACGACAGCTTCGGCCTCGTCTTCTTGGGAGACGTCCCCGCCTACGAGAAAAGCTTCGCCGCCGGCCTTGTTGATCTTATCGGATATCACGGTGGCTAGTTCGGAACTGGCATGGAAATTAACGCCGACCCTGGCCCCGGCCTGGGCGAGGCGGCTGGCGACCACAGCGCCGATGCCCCGGGAAGCTCCGGTGACCAGTGCGACTTTGCCACTCAGGTCGATGCCGGGCATCAGGTGCCTCTACCTCCCCACACCGCTGCCGGTTGCTTTAGCTTCGGCTCTCTTGTTCATACTGGCCAGGTCTTCTCGCATGATATCGACCATGCCCAGATCCACGTATCGTACGGCGGTGCTGATAGCGGCTAAGATCTCGTCAGCACGGCTGGAGCCGTGGCCCACGATCACCGGCCCGTTGACGCCAAATAGCGGGCCCCCATTGGTGCGGGTGCGGTTGGTCAACTGCACCAACTCGGCGGAGAATTTGGAGAGGGTCGTTTCGTCCAATGCCGACCCCAATCGTTTATTGGCATATGCGGCAAACGCCCTCCCGAGACCTTCTGTAAACTTGATCAGGATGTTGCCGACAAAGCCATCAGCGATGATTACTTCGGCCTTCTCAGTGAAGAAATCCATTCCTTCGACGTTGCCAACGAAGTTCATGCCGCTGCCTTGGAATACCTGGTAGGCCTCTTGTACCTGTTTGTTGCCCTTGGTTGATTCCGCTCCAACGCTGAGTAGGGCCACCCTGGGGTTCTCGATGCCCATATAGGTGCGCGCCCAGGTAACTCCCAGAGACGCGAAATTGAGCAGCGATGCCGGACGGCAATCGATATTAGCTCCAATATCGACCAGGACCGTGTTAGGCGCCAGGCCCAGAAACGGCCCACCGATGCAGGGCCGGTCAAGACCGGGCATCAAGCCCAAGGTCAGAACGGCGCTGGCCATGGAACCGCCGGTTGAGCCCATCGAGACCATGACATCGGCGTCACCGCTTTTCACCAACCGCGTGGCGACCACCACCGAGGAATTGGGCTTGGTGCGCATCGCCGCAAGTGGGTGCTCATCGTCGCCGATCTTATCTTCGGAAGGGACCATGCGGACGACGACGTCCGCTATATCGTGTTTGGCCAATTCTTCTTCCACTTGGCCGGGATCGCCGACCAGCATTATCTCGGCGTTAGTGGCCTTAGCGGCCGCGATGGCGCCCTTAACCGTCTCAACAGGCCCGTGGTCGCCACCCATGGCATCCATAGCCACTCGCACCGACCCTGTTCCATCTTTAGTCGATTTTTGCATAGTGTTCCTTCCTCGTCTGACTGGCGTACCACCAAAGACAACCGAGCCATTCGCTAAAGGTTCCTACCTCGGATGATTTATAGTAAAACCAGCTGATCCAGATATCAGTCCGTGCCCGTCGGCGTTGTTCCTAACCCCCACCGAATAGGTGCGGTACGCGCCCTGTTCTTTGGCCAGATTGCCCCACGCCTCAACCCGGTCGCCCAGGTAGGCGGCCCCCTTGAACCGGACCCGCAGACCTCCGGATTCCAGCCAATGCCGCCCGTGGGCGGCGGCCATCATCTCGGACACGAACGCCAGAGTCAGCATGCCGTGGGCGATGATACCGCCGAACTGGGTCTCTACCGCGAATTCTGGGTCAAGATGGAGCGGGTTGTCGTCTCCTGACGCTTTGGCGTAGGCGTTCAGCCGATCTTGGTTGATCTCTTTCGATACTACCGAGAGTCCACTTTTGACGATCTCGCCTTCTTGTTCTTTTGGCTCTCTCGGAGTTGCTTCAGGCGTGTCCCCGCTTGGCACCAGCACGGTGCTCTTTGACTTGATCGCCACCGCTCCGTCAGACTCCACGCTACAGACCACGGTTATGAACTCGAGTCCGGCGCGGCGACGGGGTTTCTCCACTAGCGCGCTAACTTTCACGCTGCTGCCGATGGCCACAGGTGTCAGGGTTTCAACTTCCTGCAGGCTGTGTATGGCTCCGGGTGGCAGAGCCAGTTTCCAAAGCAATGAGCCCAAAGCCAAGGCGGCCGAGTAAAGGGGCGGTGCAATTCCGGTGTCTTTGTAGATTGGGAGGGCGTCGCCAACCGAGAGCAGGTACTCGTTAACCGAGTCCTGCGTCGCCGCAAACGAACCTAAATCCAGACTGCACTCAGCCTCAACCAACAATACCTGCCATCCCCCCAATGCCGTTACCTCTGGCACGCCCGATTATACCCATGGCCAGGCTACCCAGCAAGATTATGTACACCCAGCTTAGCCAGCTTTGATGCGGTTGTCCAAATGTGAGATCTCCCGGCTACCCCGACGCTCCGAAGTTACCCACCGCCAGACCGGCGATGTGCTCCCCGATGGCCAGCGAGGATGTTGCGCCAGGCGACGGCGCATTCAGCACATGGATGGCGTCGCGGCCCTGGATGATGCTGAAGTCGTCTAACAGCGAGCCGTCCCTGGCCACCGCCTGGGCCCGGACGCCTGAGCCGCCGCTGTCGAGGTCTGAGTTCTGAATCTCCGGTATCAATCGCTGCAAATCATGTAGGAACACCCGCCTGCTATACGACCGGTAGACCTCCCCCATGCCGATCTTCCAGTACTTCGCGGCCATCTTCCAGAACCCGGGATAAGCCAGGTTGCCCAGGCTCTCGCCAAGGTTGAAATCCCGTTTTCGGTAGCCCTCCCGCCGCAGCGCCATCACTGCGTTGGGGCCGGCTTCGACATGGCCCTTGATGTTGCGTGTGAAGTGGACTCCCAGGAACGGGAACTGGGGGTCTGGGACAGGGTAGATCAGCCCGGAGACCAGATGGTGGCTCTCTGGCCGCAGAGTATAGTACTCGCCCCGGAAGGGGATGATTCTCACGCCGACTTTCTCGCCCGCCATGGCGGCCACCTTATCAGCGTACAGCCCGGCGCAGTTAATCAAGTACTTGGCCTGGAGAGTGCCCTTGGTCGTTTCCAAAGCTGCCGAATCTGAGATGCGGACGATCTTCTTGACTGCCGATCCCATAAAGATGTCGCCGCCGGCCTGTTGGAACTTGTTGGCGAAGGCCGCGGCCACCTTGGTAAAGTCGACAATCCCGGTGTGGGGGGCCCATAGCGCGCGCGCCCCAGCGGTGTGGGGCTCGATCTCTTTCAGCCGCTCGGGGCCGACCAGCTCCAGGTCGGGCACTCCGTTGGCCGTCCCACGCTGGTAGAGATCGTCCAGGCGACCGAATTCAGACTCATTCAGGGCTACTATAACCTTGCCGCACTGCTGGTACTCGATCTCATTCTCTTCGCAGAACTTGACCATGTTGTTCAGGCCGGCCACGCAGAATTGGGCTTTGTGGGATCCAGGTCGGTAGTAGATACCCGAGTGCATCACGCCACTATTGTGACCGGTCTGGTGGGTGGCAAGTTCTTCTTCTTTCTCCACCACCGCCACCCGCCATTGTGGGGCGCGTTCCAACAACTGCATCGCGGTGGACAGCCCAAGGATACCGCCACCGATGATCGCGATGTCATACCGGCTAGATTCCATCTGTCGCCTCAATAAACCAAAGGTGACGCTAAGGGTAGTCCGGCTGGCTTGGCCGGTCAAGAATGCTCCACCTGGCTATTTCCTTGACCCGTAGCCCATCGTGAAGTACTTTTACACATGGCTTCGCCTAGGATCCTATCGGTCCACCTAAACCTGGGCACACCTGAACCAATAATGGAGACCACATGCACTTTGGCGCATTCATGGAGTTCGGCAACCGGGCCGGTGTCAGCGAAGCCCAGGCATTTCAAGAAGGCTTCCGCATGGTTGATGCGGCCGAGGAAATGGGCCTGGACGGCGTCTGGCTGGCCGAACTGCACTTCAACCCCACCCGCTCAGTGATGTCATCGCCCATAGTCATCGCTAGTTCAATCGCCACCCGAACCAATCGGCTCAGGGTTGGCATGGCGGTGTACGTGCTGCCGCTCAGCAACCCGCTGCGCATCGCTGAGGAAGTGGCCACCGTTGACCACATCAGCGAGGGCCGGTTCGAGTTCGGCATTGGCCGTAGCGGTTTCGCCCGGTCCTACGATGTATTCGGAGTTGACTACACTGAGAGCCAGGAACGGTTCGCCGAGTCCCTCAAGATCATTCTACAGGCGTGGGAAGGAAAGGAATTCTCCTACCAGGGGAAGCACTACTCTGTGGAGAACGCCACCATCTCGCCAATCCCTTACCAGCAGCCGCATCCCCCGTTGCGGATTGCCGCTAACTCCGCCGAGACCTTCACCCGGTTGGGCCAGGCTGGTCATCCAATATTCGTAGGTCTGCGGGGCATGGACATCCCCGAATTACGGCAGAACGTTAACGAATACCGCCGAGTTTGGAAAGAATCGGGGCACCCTGGCGAGGGCGACGTTTCACTGCGCATCCCTGTCTACGCCGGGGAGACCAAGGAACAGGCCATCGACGAGCCCTTCGACAGCATCAGCGCCTATTTCGGCCGCATGGGTAATCTCTACCGCGAGCGGGCCGGCAGGGCGGGGCTCGGCGCCACAGAGCTGGCCGATGGACGGGCCGACCGGCTGGCCGCCCTCAGCTATGACGAGATGTTGGAGACCAAGATCGCCTTCGGCACAGCCGAGGGCCTGGTGGACCGCTTCAGCCAACTGAAGGAAGAACTGGGCCTGGACGGTGTGGTCGCCGAACTGAACGCAGGCGGCCTGATTCCCGAAGAACGGGTCTTACGCAGCCTGCGCATCGTCACCGAAAAGGTCATGCTGGCCTTCAAGTAGTCCCCTGATTCGCGTAGAATAGAGAGTTGACCGAGTTGAAACTAGCAGTATTGGACGATTACCAAGGGACAGCTAAGGACTTGGCCGATTGGTCGAAGTTGCCTTCCGGGACCGAGGTCGAGTTTTTCCAGAACCACATCGTCGAAGAAGACCAACTTGTGGAACGACTAAAGGACTTCGATATGGTCATGGGGATGCGGGAACGCACGCCCTTCACCCGCTCCATCCTGTCCCGATTGCCCAAACTGCGGCTGCTAATCACTACGGGCCGCCGGAACGCATCCTTCGACGTTGAAGCGGCCAGCGAGTTGGGCATAACCGTCTGCGGCACCAACGGCAGAGGCGAAGGGCCCACCGAACTCACTTGGGGCCTCATCCTAGCCATGGTGCGCCACATCCCGGAGGAGGACCAGCGGTCCCGGGAAGGTTCCTGGGGCACGACCATCGGCGTGGGGGTAAAGGGCAAGACGTTGGGGCTGATTGGTTTAGGCCACATAGGTTCCCTAGTGGCCAGGGTCGGAGTGGCCTTCGATATGAGAATCATCGCCTGGAGCCAGAACATGACCGCCGAGCGGGCCAACGAATGCGGGGCCACCTTGGTGGACAAAAAGACTCTGTTCAAAGAGTCGGACATAGTCTCGGTACACTTAGTGCTCAGCGACCGCAGCCGGGGACTAGTCAGCGCCTCGGATCTGTCCATGATGAAGCCCTCGGCCTACCTGGTGAACATCTCCCGAGGCCCCATCGTAGACGAAGAGGCCCTTATCGACGTCCTGGAACGGAGGGCCATCGCCGGGGCTGCATTAGATACCTTTGATGTCGAGCCTCTGCCCAAAGACCATCCCTTATTCAAGACGCCCAACACTCTGATCTGCCCCCACTTGGGCTATGTCATCGATGAGAGCTATCAGGCTTTCTACACCGGTGTTATCGAGAATGTGCGGGCCTTCGCCAGCGGAGAGCCAGTCCGGACCATCAACGAAGATGTGCTAACATCGTCCCAGTTCCGGGGATACAAATAGGTCCGGTATCCGAGCACGGTAGACGACTGACATTTTACCCTTACCCTATCCCTGGAGGAAAAGGGAACAGTCCTTGCGGGACGACCAAAACATCCTCGTCGCCAGACGCGGGAATGTTAGGATGAGGGGCCACCAAGGCCATCTAAAACCAGCCTGAAACAGGTGAGAACCCAAGATGAAAGCAGTTAGATTGAATGAGTTTGGTGGCCTCGAAAAGCTCAAGATCGAGGACGTTCCCGAGCCCACACCTCGTTCCCATCACGTCCTGATCAAGGTGGACTCGGCCGGGGTGAACTACGCCGACATCCTGCGTCGAGGCGGCAACTATCCCGGCCCGGACCTGCCTTCGTCCATGGGGCTGGAGGCGGCGGGGACAGTCATGGAAGTCGGCTCGGATGTCAGCGGCATCACCGTTGGTCAGAAGGTCATGGGGATGGGACCGGGCAGCCAGGCCGAGTACGTTGCCATCAACAGCAACCTGGTGTTCCCCTATCCCGCCTCGCTGGACCCTGTGGAAGCTGGCGGCATGCCTATCGTTTTCCTGACCTCCTACCACATCCTCAAGACCAGGGGCAGTCTGCAGTCCGGTGACACGGTGCTGGTGCAGGCCGGGGCATCCGGGGTGGGTACAGTCTTGATACAGCTAGCCAAAGCCTGGGGCGCCAAGGTCATCGCTACGGCATCAACCCAAGACAAACTGGACCTGTGCCAGTCGCTGGGCGCCGACATTACCATCAACTACACCGAGGCCGATTTCGAAGAGGTGGTCAGGGAGGAGACGGCCGGAGAGGGCGTACAGTTGGTGGCCGAATGTGTGGGCGGCGAAGTCCTGGAGAAGAGCGTTCGCTGTGTGTCCACCTACGGGCGTCTGGTTAGCTACGGCAACGCGTCGCAGACCTCGGCCAACATACCGGCTTCAGACTTCACCAGCGCCAACCGCGCCATCATCGGTTTCAGCATCGGCAGGTCTCCGACGGGAACTCTGGACCACAAGGGGGCAATGGACGAGATGTTACCGATGATGGCGGCCGGGAAGGCCAAACTGGTGGTGGACCGGATTCTCCCGCTGGCAGAAGTAACCAAGGCCCACGAACACCTGGCCAACCGCGGCGCTCGCGGCAAAGTGATCCTTACCCCGTAGGGGATACCACTGGAAAGGCTGGGACAAACGCGGTTTACCCCAACTGGGGTTCGACGGGCTCACCACGAGGGCGAAAACATGACTTGGCGCCCGAACACCGCTTATCCTGAACTTGTCGAATGACCCGCCCCCATCAGCCAAACTTTTGGAGCGGACCTAGCCCTGGTTTTCCCAAATCGCCTCAAGCACTGCTCCGGGTGACATAGGTGTCTCGTTCATGCGGATTCCCAGAACCTGGTTGATGGCATTGGCGATAGCCGGCACCGGAGGGATGATTGACACTTCTCCCACGCCCCTGACCCCGGTAGGGTGGTCGGGGTTGGGCACTTCCACAATCTGGGTGTCAATCATGGGCAGGTCCTTGGCGATGGGCATTCGGTAATCTAGCAGACTCGAGTTCAGCATCCCACCCTTGTCGTCGGTGAAGTATTCTTCGTTCAGGGCCCAGCCGATGCCCTGGACGGCCCCGCCCTGAATTTGGCCTTCCACATAGCGAGGATGCACGGCAGTGCCAGGGTCCTGAAGGGCGGTGTACCGGATGATGTCGGTCTTGCCCGTTTCCGGATCCACTTCCACGTCCACGATGTGCACCGCGAAACCAGGGCTTTCCCCGCCCCAGGCGCCTCCGGCCCGCCCGATAAGCGGTCCTCCGGTAGTGTTCTGTCGGGCGGCCAATTCCTTCAAGGTGAGGCGCAGTTCCGAGTCGGAGCGGTGGGAAAAAACGCCGTCGGCGATCTCCACTTCTTCAACCGGCACGTCCCAGATCAGCGCTGCCCTGGCCGCTAACTGCCGCAGCAGGTCCCGGGTCGCCTCGAAGGATGCCCAGCCGGTCTTGTAGACGGCGCTACTGCCGGCGCTGATGGCCGTGTAGCCGATGGCGTCGGTGTCACCCACAGTCGGGTGCACCTCCTCGGCAGTGATACCCAAGACCTCGGCCACGTGCATGGCTGCGGCGGTCCGGCTGCCGGCCAGGTCGGCGGACCCTTCAACCAACCCCACACTTCCGTCCTGCTGCAGGCTGACCACGGCGCTGGCGGGGCCGGTGATGTTGTTGCAGACGGCAGTGGCCACTCCGCGGCCGCGGTTCGGTCCGCCTAGGGGAGAGGTGTAGTGGGGATGGGCCTTGGCCGCCTCCAGAGTCTCCACATACCCCACGGTCTTGTAGGGGATGCCGGTGACCCGGCGGGTGCCCTCTTTGGCAGCGTTAAGGAGCCGGAAATCAATGGGATCCATGAATAGCTCGGCCGCCAGTTCGTCGATTAGCGTTTCTCCGGCAAAACCGGCAGGCGGACCCAGCGGAGCGCGGTAGGGAGAGACCTTAGGTTTATTGACCACCACGTCGTAGCCTTCAGAGCGGACGTTGGCTATGTTGTAGGGCGCGAAAATTGTCATTGAGGCCAAGTTGACCAAGGCTCCCGGAAAAGCGCCCGACTCGTAGACGAAATGGGCGTCCGCAGCGGTGATATGGCCATCATCGGTGGCTCCGATCTTGGCCCAGATATAACCTCCCGCTGTGGCGCCGGTGCCCTCGAAGACCTCGGCGCGGGTCATGGTGATCTTCACTGGGCGGCCGCTCTTTTTCGATAGAAGGGCTGCCACCGGTTCCACATAGACCACCAACTTACCACCAAACCCGCCGCCCACTTCCATGGGTACCACTTTGACCTGGGAGATAGGGATTCCCAGCACCAGGGCGGTGAAGTCCCGGATGGCGAAATGGCCTTGGGAACTGCCCCAGACTGTCACCCGCCCGTCCCGGTCCCACCGGGCGGTGGCACTGTGGGGCTCGATGTAACCTTGGTGAACCGGCTTGGTGCGGAACTCTCGTTCCACAACCACGTCGGCATCTTTGAAGCCCTGTTCCGGGTCGCCCAGTTCGAAGACGAAGTGGCTGGCGATGTTGGTGGGTGCGCTGTCATCGTCGTCATCGCGAAGGCCGCCGGGCCGGAAAAACTCGCCTTCGGAGTGGAACAACCGGTCGTGGAGGATGGGAGAGCCGGGTTCCATGGCCTCTTTCCCGTCTAGAACTGGGGCGAGGATTTCATAATCTACCTCGATTAGGGACAACGCTTGCTCGGCGGTATGCCCACTGTTGGCGGCCACGGCGGCCACAGCGTGACCTTTGTACAATGCTTTGCCGCTGGCCAGCACATTGTTGCTGAGGAACCTGGGGTTCAGGGGCGAGCCCTCGGCCACGTCCACCGGTCTACCGGAAAGAACCGGCAGGTCTGCCGAGGTCACGACGGCTTTGACGCCAGGAAGAGCCATGGCTTTTGTGGTGTCAATAGACTTTATCTTGGCATGGGAATGGGGGCTCCTCAATATCTTGCCGTGGAGCAAGCCGGGCAGGCTTATGTCGGCCCCATACCGAGCCTGGCCGGTGACCTTGTCGGTGGCGTCGTGCCGAATGGGCGTGGTACCGATTACTCTGAATCCGCCTAATCCCATGTTGTTAGCTGGTGCTTTGGCCGCCATTGCGGGACTCCTTCTTCTCGATGGTCAGTTGTTTATTCGTAACGCAGCGCCTCGGCGGGATAGATGCGGGAGGCCTGGCGCGCCGGCAGGAAGGTCGTCGCCAAAGAGAAAACGTAGGCTATGGCTATTATGATGCCTATCTGGAGCCAAGGGATGGCGAAACGGACCGTCTCCACGTCTTCTTGGATGGCCTTAACGATGTTCCAAGAGATTATAGTGCCCAGGCCCACCCCGATGGCGGTGCCCATGAGCACGATGAAAGACGACTCGATGAGGAAGCTCAGTTGGACCATCCTCCTGCGGTATCCGATGGCCCGCAACACGCCGATCTGTTGGCGGCGTTCCACCACCGCCCGTAGACTGACCACGCCCAGGGAAGCGATGCCCACCAGCAGACCTAGGCCCATGAAACTGGTGAACATATAATTGAACGCCCGGTTGGCTGAGGCGATGTCGTCCACTAGTTCCGACAAAACATCGCTCTCCATGCCGTTCTCGCGGAAGGCCGATTCCAGGTCCTTGGAGAGTCGGGCGACATCGACGCCCTCGGCAGCTTTGAAACGGTAGGTCGTGGTCGGTATGCGGAAAGGTATCGCTTCGTCCAGTTCCTCCCGGGAAGCGATCATTCCCAGACCCAACTCACCGAAGGCGTCGGTGAGCCGGTCCAAAACACCGATGACCTTCAGTGGAATCACCTGGCCGGTGCGTGGTTCTCTGACCTCGATGTCGATGGCCTCCATTTCAGTGTCCTCGTAGAAGATCCCCTCCAGCTCGAATGGCAGTTCATCGTTGGAGAACCTCTGTCGGGAGGGCACCACTAGGGAGTCGACCACCACCAAGTTCGAATCCTCACGCACCGCATTCCAGATATCTTCCTGGGTATCGCCGTATTCGGGAGCGAACAGCTTCAGGTTGGCTCCAGTCTCTTGAAGAAACTGGTCGTCAGCGGCCCGGACGGCGTAGAAACGCCAGCGCTGTTCTTCCGCTCCCACCTGCCGGGTCTCCACCGGGATGGTAGTATAGCCGCCGATGGACGGGATGTCCTGATTGTTGAGGCTGGGCTTTTCGTGGATCGCCAAGCGAATGTCCTCGATGGGCGTGTTGAAGTTGATCGTGGCCTGGATGTCCCAGTCGCCAGCAACACGCTCGGAATCGCCCACGGCCGCACTGAACGCCTCGGTGAGGATGGACATCACGATCAACGTGAAGATGACCAGGGCGAACATGGCCAGGGTGAGGCCAGTCCGGAATTTGGCGGCCATCGGATAGGCCACGGCGGTGACCAACACCGGCTTGAGTTGGCCGAAGGGGCCGGTCACGAATGTCAGGGCCTTGAGGAGCAGGTCGGCGTTGTACATCACCGTCCAGACCGCAGCCGCCACCATGGCTATGCCAGAGATGAAGAACATCTCAATGCCGCTATCGATCTCGCCGAAGATGGACCGGAGTGCGCTGAAAGGAACCACCCAGAACGCCAGATTCACCACGCCCATGAAGGTGTAGGCGATGCGGTCTCCCACGTCGGACCGGAGCCCGGTGCGGTGGGACAAGGTCCTGATGGACAGGCCCACGCCGATTATGGCCAGAGTTACCCCAATGCGCAGGGGAGCCGCCTCGTCGGTTGACGTCCCCAGCCAGGTGAACAGCACCCCAACCACCACGGTCAACCAGCCGTGGCTCATGGGTACCCACAGCGCCTGTATCACGGTGCCGAAGAAACTGACGAGAGAGGTTAGTCCTGCCCAGACCGACCTGAGCAGCAGGCCCATGCCCCGGCCGATATCCAACCTGGCTAGAGCCCAGAGTCCGGCCCCGCCCAGAGTTACCGGCCGGGAGAAGGTTCGTAGCGTAGCTATCAACTGGGCGCGGAAAGGCGTCTCAGACTGTTGTACCGGCGATGGAAGCCCCCGGACGGCCGCTACTATGTTCAGACGGCTGACCCGGTAGGCGGAGATGCCCACTGTGGCCAAGGTGATCACCATGCCCAGGCAATAGGCAACGATAGCGCTTCTCACCTCGAAGTGGGTGAACATGGTGAAGTTTTCCGGTGCTCCGGAACCGCCAGACTGGAAGATACGATTGACCATAAAGACGATGATGGAACTGGCTCCCAAGCCCAGCACCACGCCCACCGCGCCCGAAACAACCGAGTAGGCCGTTCCTTCAAAGATGAACATTTGGACCAGATGCCGCCGTTTGGCCCCAACGGCGCGGGCCATGCCCATCTCAGAGCGCCGGGCCGCTGCCAACATAACGAAAATGAGGAAGATCAGCAGCACCCCAACCATGATGGAGAACAGGCCCATGATGATGAATATGCTGGTCACGCCCGAACCTGCCTGGTCGGCCTGGTCCAGGACCTGCTTTTTGACGTCCAACACTCGGAACTCGGCCAAACCGGCGAACAACGTACTGGCCTGCCGTGCTTCGTCGGTCAGTCCGGCGTTGCTCAAGGCGTTCAGCGTCTCTTCTTGAACATCTTCATCGGCCAACGCCCCGATGAACTCGTCGGTAATGCCCAATTCGCCAAGTCCCGCTACGAGCACCCCCAGATCGTCGGCGAGGTCTTCGCTCTGAGTGGGCCTCAGAAATTCTATCTGCTCCAGGACTTCCACACGGTTGAGCAGGGTTTGGAGCTGCGCGGCGATGGCGTGGTCAGCGAACAGCACCCTCAGGGCGTCGGTTACTTCGTCGCTAACCTCGGCCCCAACGAAGACTCCGCCCAGGTTGGAGACGGCGATTGAGTTGATAAGACCGGCCCGTCCGAACACCTCCTGGGCCCGGCTTAAGCGGACCAGTAGTGTCGGCCCCTGCCCGGCCAATCCGCCGCTATCAGCCACGCCTTGGACGGTGAACGCCACACTGGAGCCGGCCACAAAGGTCACCAGCTTATCTCCTACCACAGCGCCCAGTTCTTCAGCCGCCTCCTCGTTGATGTAGGCGTCATTGGGCCCGAGGTTCTCCAGGCGAATCTCCTGGCCACTGGTCAAATTGAAGCGGCCGAAGCCTGTCAGGGAGTGGGGGTCCACCCCCGTGATCTGCATCTGGCCTTCACTCAATTGAGTCCGGCTATTGATGATAGGCGCAAACTCGCCGATCCCGGGGGCCAGGCCGTCGATGGTCTCTAAGTTAGCAAGTTCAACCTTCAGTTGCTCGTAGCGCTGGAACGGGAAGTAGTTGAAGCTGCCAACCGTGTCCGACTCGTCGGCACGGGCTGAGACGATGATCTCGTCGATGGTGCCCAGGGCGTCGGTGGCATTCTTACGGATGGAGAAGGTAATGGAGTCGCCGGTGCCGAAGGCGGAAGCCATGATCAGGGTGCTAATCATGATGCCCGCTATGATGAGGGCGGTCTGGGACTTGCGGCGGGGGATGTTGCGCAGTCCCAATTTGAGCATCACCTGGCTGCGCCAGGCCATGACGGCAACGCCGGCGATCGCCGTCAGAAACACCGCCAAGAGGACAAACATGATGATGTCCATGGAGAGGCCGAACAGTTCTTCCATAGTTGTCCTGGCGTTTGCTCCCGGTTTTCGTTTACTCGGAAACGACCTTTCCGGAGAAGCCCTCCATCCTAACCTTCCCCCTTGCGAGGCGGAAGGGACTAATTCTTTGCACTACTTCCTTTGGAACTGGCCGTTGCCGTCGTCAACAATCTCGCCGTCGCGCATGCGTACTATGCGGTGGGCCCGGTTGCCCACATCCACCGAGTGGGTGACGAGCACGAAGCTCTGGCCGTTTTCGGCGTTCAGTTGGCACATCAGGTCCATGATCTCTGACGCCGTCTCGCTGTCCAAATCGCCGGTGGGTTCGTCGGCCCAAACGATGGACGGCTGGTTGACCAGGGCCCGGGCAATGGTCACACGTTGGCGTTGTCCGCCGGAGAGCTCACCGGGAAGGTGCTGCGCCCGGTCGCTCAATCCCACAAGTTCCAGAAGATCCATGGATCGTTTGCGGGACTCGGCGGGTTTGGTCCCCGACACCAACAGGGGCAGTTCCACATTCTCCACCGCCGACAGCACGGGAAGCAGGTTGTAGAGCTGAAAAACGAAGCCCATGCTGCGGGCGCGGTAATCGCTGCGTTCATCGTCTGGAAGGTCGTGGAGGACCACGCCGTCGATGACCACCTGGCCCGAGTCAATCTCGTCCAGGCCCGCGAGACAGTTCAGCATAGTGGTTTTGCCGCATCCGCTGGGCCCCATAATAGCAACCATCTCGCCGCGTTCCACCGTCAGGTCTACTCCCCGCAGGGCGTTCACTTTGACGGTGCCGGTGTCGTAGGTCTTATGTATATCGGTGGCGGTAATTATGGAATCGGGCATCTTGTCGCAGGCGAAGGCGTTGACCGCAGCCTTTCACTGCGGATTGCTTACAGCAAGTATATACGAGAACGCCACCGTGCCGGGTTCAAGGCGCTTTTTTGGCGCTTTGCCGCCTAACTGGGGCCATCTATCCTGGCCTTGACCTGTTCCAGGCACCACCACATGCGGCT
>UINC01000376.1_pt1 | contig 14857 bp, 8 predicted proteins | sample 5385821 | NCBI WGS metagenome assembly UINC01 (sample SAMEA4666929, study PRJEB26691) | marine metagenome | isolation source: Pacific Ocean | place: Pacific Ocean | collected 2011-10-13 | reverse complement strand
ACCCCACCTCAATTATATTATTCAAACATAACTATCTGCCAAGACAACACCCCGCAGTTAGAAAACAGGACTTCTTTACGAATGAATGCACTTCTCGAAACAATAAGTCCCAATATGGAACATTCAGCCATAACAATGGTGGGATGGCTCCCGGCACAGTGAACAACTCACCATACAACATCCCAGTTCACACGGGACATCTCCAGGGAATCCACTACCATTTCACGAATACTACCCGCAGGGATTCTCTAATGAGAAAACTCCAGAGTCAACTGGAAAGTTTTCTGAGTTATCCCCAACACCACAGCTGAAACAAAGAGCCACGGATTACTTCCCGGGCGGAGATCGTCACAGTGTGGATTGCACCGTTGTTTATAGAGTCGAAACAAAGGTATTCACCCTATCCTCCTTTACAGGAAAATACTATGGCCGATGGTTCAGCAAACAGGGGAAGATCCCCCGTGGGAGGTTTCGCCAGATTAAGTTTTCAAAGAGCTTCCATTCCATTTCAATTCCGGTGTGCGGTCAAACACCCACACGATGGCCTTAAAACGGCGGCTTAGCATTATTAAGCAGGGCTTTCACGATAAATTTGAAAGCCTCGAGCTTGATAATTCTTCAAGGCATAAGGATGATCGAGGCTGCAGGTATGTACCCAAACCCGCTTTGCGTTCATCCCCCATGCTTTCTCAACGGCTGCGGACAACAATCCGCCACCTAACCCTTTACCAATAAACAATGGCAGTAAGCCAAAATAAGCAATTTCAACTGCCCCATCAAGGGAATTCAATTCAAAATAACCGGCGGGAGTGCCATGAAAAAGCAACATCCAGGTCTGAAGAGCTTCACGCTCTACCCAGTTCCGCCACTGTTCTTCAGTCCACAAGAGACGATCCGTCCATTGCCACAACTTGCCCACTTCCAGGTAAAAAAAGCGGTTCAAATCTGGCAAAGGAATTTCTTGCTTCACCAATTGAGTTTCCGGAGGCAGCGCTCTTGCGCATAATTCCTCCGGATGCAGCATTTCAAGATGCCAAATTGTTTCCGGTTCACTATTTCGTACATTCATTCTATACCTGACTTGAATGTGCATGCCGGAGCCAAGACGGAAAAGTTCCTTTCACATAGAACTCCGTTCTTTTATTAAAAATTGTATACGCTCCGCATTCCATCTCCAATCATTACCGGGATGAAGATGGACCCCACCAATCCAATAATCATGTGGATTTTGTCTGAGCCAATCCACATTATTATCCAGGATCTCAATTCCTAAACCTGTCACCTGAGCATCAAATTTCCCGAAAACCGGATCAGGAAAAGGAGTCTTTGGAGGTTCATAAAAATGGACATCACCCTCCAATTCCAATAAAGGCCGAGGAGATTCTACGAGCCTGCGCACGCGTTTCCAAAAAGACCAATCCCCCATAAAACGGGCCGGTTCCTCTGCTTGAACTGCAGAAAACAAACTGACGAGCTAGGAGATTCCACCTCATACTTGCTCTAAAATGCAATGCTCTGTCCGGGGCAGCCCGCTCCACTCTGCGGGAAATTCCTCAAAAAGGCGGAACAGTGCGTTCTGCAAAAATGGTAAAACCGAGGTGCATTCCTGCATCAGTTCAAGCATCAATTCAGGTGTTGGAGCAGTAAAAGCAGTCCAGCTAAGTTGTCCAAGAACGAGTTGTTTTTCAGAAACTGGTTCTCTCTTTCCAAGCCTCTCCAGCTGGGACTCAGAAGTAGCCTGCCACAGGTACTCATCAATAAAAATAATACTCAAGCGCTGAGAGACTTCCTGCTTGTAGGCAAAACAATCTAACAACTGCAGCAGATGAAGCTGATCGAACAATTCAAAGCTGTTCCAAAGTACCACTTCGTCGGATTTGTGACAATTATGGAAAACAATGTCCCTTTTCCGAAAAGAGTCCTTAGCATTTTGAAGAGAATCCCAATCACATTCTGCAATGAACTTAGCTCGAATATTAGAGAGTTCCTCAAGACGCAGTCCTTCAGGCACGGGTCCATCATGAAGTACATTCATCTAGGAAAGAAAATCCCCTTCAATTTCGGAATCTCTTAATGCTTCGATGGCGCAATCTCCACTCACAATATGCAGCAAGACACTCTCCTCAAAACTGATTTCACCAGTGTTGAAAAACATTTATCCGAAAGAATATCTTATAGACAAAATATAGTCCAACCCGCTTTGTTCATTCAATATTCAGTGAAGGCCGTTCTTGACGGAGTTCTCCACGAGCGGAGATGTACCTGATTAAATTTTCCAAGAGCAACAGAACCTCATTCAATTAAAAAAGGTTCTAATTTCAACAGTATATTATTTAGGCAGCACCACTCTGTCTTCAGCGGCCGTTTTGTGACAGCAACAAAGATTTTGAGATCAAACATTCATGCTGGTATGTCACCTATTTCGTATTTTCAGCGATTCGATCATAAACACCTCGGCCAAGATAATTGTCTTCCGCCTTTATCTAGCGCACAAAAGGCCATCCATTGTCGGTGGATTCCGCAGTTAATTTTTGAAACATTTCGTCTTCTACTCCTGTTCCACGTGACTCCGAGGGACTACAAAAAGGTCATCTAAAAAACCTACATTTTTGCCTCTTAAAGGTGAGGCCATTTCCCGGAAGTGCATGAGACCGACAGGACGCTTCTCTTCATTATTAGCTACCAAATCATAGAATGCTTCGTCTTCATCAAAAATCTAATTCCAGACAGTGTCGAGAATTTCGTTATTCATGGGATCTTAGTGAAACTCGGCATATCCACGATATAAATTTTTCCACTCTTGGCCGTCATCTGGAGACAATGTTCCTACGGATATTTTCATAAATCACGCTCCAATTAAATTACGGTTTTTACAGGCTCAGTTCACAAGGCCTAAATCAACCTACTTTTATACTTACAACAATCCAAGATAAAGTACTAATTCCATCGACGGTGCAAACCATAAATCTCACATCAAGCCGTAAATCTATTTGCTTTTATAGCAAAATGAAGTTGGTCAGGTCAAGCACCCAAAACCATACCAGCATGAGTCAGGCACTTGGACAACCAGGCTCTATGCTTCTAACTTTCCCAATTGTTGGTAGGCTCAGTTCTTAGCAGTTAACACCTAAAAACAGCTTCAAATAGTATTGCAGGGCATCTCAACAATTTTCTATATAACTATCTATTTCAATCCATTGCCGAGCAGACATATTTCTCCCTGACAATTTTATCTGCCGGATAATACCCGGCTGACAAACAGCACATGCCTCAGAAAAAGCTGCAACTCAAAACAGTTGCGGCCAACATGTGCGGCTTGCAGCCGGGTAATTCTGGCTTGATCCAATTTGTTAAACAACAAAGCCAAAGTATAGCAGTGAGCTATACTTTGGCTTTAGCTTTGTTTCTATTTGTAGGGTCTTTTCAGTGATTGGTTTTCTATTCAAGATCCAATTCTTCACCTGACTATCCAAGCAAAGGGCCATCATCTGGCATTTTGCTTCAGAGTAAAATGTTCGTTTTCTACTTCCGTCATGTAGCAACTAACCGCATAATCACAGGCCGCAGTATGAAAAACAACACTCCTGCTGCAGTAGATTTTCAGGATGTAGTGAAGACACATTGATCCGAACAGTTATATTCAGAAAAATATAGCCCACTGGCCTGGTTTGCTAAGCAGCTGGCGTTTATCCCATTTGACAGGGATTCCCGCATGAGGATTAGTTGATTATTCAATTTTCAAAGATCAACAGAGGTTCCCACCAATTAAGTAGCCCTCTAATTTCAACAAGATGGAGATTTCAGAACGGAGCCTCTCCGTTTTTCACCAATTTGTGATATCGGTAGAGATACCAGCAAGCTACAGTCCGCCACGGTCTCCATTTTTCTGCAATCGAAACAGCCAGCTCTTTCCAACCTTTTTCCGGAAGATCATAGAGCCGTTTCAATGCGGCCTCAAGAGCCGCATCATCCAAAGGCAACAGATCCGGACGATTCAAGCTGAACATTAAATACATTTCAGCAGTCCAGCGTCCAATGCCTTTCACTAGGACAAGTTGCTGAATTGCAATTTCGTCATCCATCTTTGCCAATGCAGAAAAATCCAGCTCACCACTATCCAACCATTGCGCCAAACCACGCAGGTATTTGATTTTCTGGAAAGACAATCCTGCCTTTCTCAAGACAGAATCATCTAGTTTCAGTAAATACCTGGGATCAGGCAGTTCATTTTCAAAGAGCTTCCGGAACCTTGCCCGGATTATTTTTGCAACTTGATTTGAGAGTTGCTGTCCAATGATGGAACTTGCCAACCCGGCAAATCCTCCTTCATGCTTTATCAATTCACAAGGCCCGGTATGTTCAATTATTCCGGCAATTATAGAGTCCGCCTGGCGCAAAGATACCTCAGCCTCATGCCAATTACCCATTCTCTTATAATTTTTTTAAATTAAGGCAGTATTTTCACGGCCTAATTTGCTGCTACATTAATTCCAGTCACACTATGTTAGAACAATCTCAAACCAAAAGTTCGTTTTTTCTTCTGAGGTAAAACCCAGCTGACAAACAGTACATGCCTCAGAAACACCTGCAACTCAAACAGTTGCGGCCCACATGTGCAGTTTGCAGCCGGGTTATTCCTGCTGAATCAATACTTTAGACAACAAAGCCAAAAAATAGCAGTTTGCTATCCTTTGGCTTTAACTTGAATTTATTCTATTTTTCTCCTCTCTAATTGAGAGTCTTGAAAAAAGTCTAACACTACTCTTCGTTGTCATTCCTGCAAAGTTTATCGCCGAAATGACCAGAGAGCAGAAATCTCATATTTCATTTAATGCGTAATGCGAGCTCCTGACATCCCTAGCTTGTGTAAATGATACCTTTTTATCTGGCAACCAAGTCAATTTCCCCAAAGTTTATCCCGTCACATTAATATGCTTCTCGGCTTTCTCCTGATTATTTTGCATCATGCCTTGTGTAGTAGCATTTTGTTTTGTTGCACCTGGTTTCTTTTTTGAATTAATTTGCACCCAGGCCGCCCGCAACTCCTTGAGTAAATCTATTACGACAATAACTGGTTCAGGCTTTTTTTCCATGTTTGCCTCAATCAGCTGGCTAAACATGTAGCTATAGAGTGACTGAAGATTTTTTGCGATATCACCTCCATGATCCATATTCAGGGTTGCCATTAGTTCGGTCACAATGTTCTTAGTTTTTATTAAACAATCATGGACCTTCTCTATTTCCTCTGATTTCATGTGCTCAACAGCAAAACTGGCATTCTTTATGGCTCCATCATAGAGCATAATGATCAGTTTATTTTGATCAAGTGTGTTGACAGAGGCCTTTTTATAGGCATTCTGGTAGTTACCATAGGTACTCATCGCATCTCCGTTATTATTAGTTTTAGGACTTCTTAGCTCCGCTCATTGCGGAGAGTTGCTGGTTGATATAGTTTTGTTGGGATTTTAATCTTCCCATCGTGCTGTCCAGTTTTGCAAATTTACTCTGCAACCTTGAACGCTTAGTATCGGCCCGTTCGTTTAAGCGGCTTATTTGCTCCTCAAAACTACTCATTTGTCCAGTTATATCATCTGTAGCCCGCTTGACATTACCATCCAGAGGATCATTCAATTTATCAAGTTTCTGACCTAATTTAACAGCTACACCTTTGGAAATATTCACAGTAGCCTCTTGTTCCTTAACCAGGTCGTCTTCGCCAAGTGTCACGAACAATCTCAAACCGTCAGCATTGGAATCTTCCGCCCCCATAAGCAATTGTCCTCTGCCTGTTGCTTCCACATTTCCGATTGATCCTGCAACATCCTCTCCCGGAGTGCTGACACCATCTGTCAGCCCCAAACCGCTAAGTTCCTTATCTGGTCCGGGCTCCACCTCAATTGTACTGCTGCTTCCATAAGTCCCCGAAATTATCATCAGCCTTCCTTCTTCTTCACGAACCTGTAATCTACGGCGTCCCAAAACTTTGTCTTCCATCAAACGGTTCTGGATGGTTTTGGCCAGACTGCCAAGAGTATAGTTGTCCTTGCGCAATTCAATCGGATCAGATACCCTGCCGTTATTTTTAATAATTAAAACATTGTTTGTATCATCAACTCTTATAATTCCTGGGAGTGGAGTTCCCAAATAGAATCCGCGTTCAGCAGCATTCGAGACGTCCACTTGGTAACCGCTGGGATTGACCCTAGTTTTTTCAGTCATTCCCAGAAAACTTACTCCGGGATTATCTGTTTTTCCATGACTCCGGAATAAATTAGCAACATCAGAAAAAGCATCAACTATCTTTTCGTTTAATTTTTTCTCTTCAATAGACATCTGGCCTCTATCATCGATTTTCAGGCCAATAGAAAAAAGCATATTAGTCGACTGCGGCAACCCACTTACGGTTGCAATTGTTGTGTTCGCAATTTCATTGACCATCTGAGCCAGATTCCTGTCACTTAACAAAGGCGCAGCCGTGTTTGTCGACTTGTCGTACTTTGACACTTCTTTTGCAGTTGCCTGAAATGTATTGTAAGCATCTACAAAATCATGAATGCGCTCTTTAGCTACCTCTGTGTCACCCAATACAGATACAGTTACGGGTTCATCACTGGACGAAAAAAACTCCAGATCGAGTCCAGGGATCACATCATTTGCCACATTTTCCGAACGCCTTACCTCCAGGCCTTCTCCACTTCTGGTGGCTCCAAGGCGTAAGACTAAATCTTGAGCCAGTCTGACAGTTGAAGTCTCTGTTGAGATAGTAAAATAATCATCTGGATATAAACCACCTTTTCCAAGGGCCAGTCTTAATCCCTCATCAAATAATATTGGGGTCCCAGGAATATAGCCCTCACCCACTTCTACAGAACCGTTGCCGCCAAACGTATCTTCCCATCTCAATTGTAGGCCACGTGTGATACCGACAGTACCCCTCTTCTCAACTCTAAAAGTATATGTTTTAGCGATATCCGGTTCAAATGTACCGGATATTTCTATGGGAGCATTGCTAAGACCTCCTGACGCCCCCCAGACTCCAGCAGAAACGTCGAGTTTACTTCTCGTTATGTCTTCATCAATTCCTTCATACTCATCGTAGGTCATCCACTTTGCTTGAACATCAATTTTTTTAGAAGCACCACGATGTTCATCGTCGCTCCACCACATATCTTCTGAAGTTGGAGCAATTACATCCACATCCGTACTATCCCCGTCCCTTAAAACACTGGGATTCACTTCTACAAATAATCCATGTCCCAGAGGCAGACGCTTTGGGTCACGACGGCCTTTCTTACTGAACTCCAAATCGAAGAGTTCTTCACCATCTTCAGAGTCAAAAGCAGTAGCCTGATCAAATGGTCCTTCTTTACCCACTTCTCCAAGATAAGGGTGTCCAATATTGACAGAACCTTTTTCTCCAGTTTCAGAATATTCGTAATGCAATTTCAGTGGACTCGGGCCACCAACCTGTCCATTGCCCTCCACCCTAAAAATGATAGTATCATCTTCTAATCCATCGTATGTACCGGTAACTCGAACACCTCCTTCTGACGCCTTACTGCTCCAGTCGGATGGTTGTGAAATTTGTGGTGCACGCTCTGCGTCGCTCAGCCACCACAGCATATCGGATTTTTCTGCAGCAACATCAACAGTAAAGTTGTCACCACCTACAAGTTCACCGTCACTAATCAACAATTTTAATCCGTCCGTCACGTCAAGCGCGCTTCCGGGAACATAATTAAACTTATTGATCTCTATTTCACCCTCTCGGCCGTTTATATCCTTCCAGACAATGAGTACACCGGCTTCAGAAGGAATCATTCCGGCACGCTCTACAGTAAACGTAAAGGTGTTGTCTTCTTCTCCAGAGTACGTTCCTCCCACTTCAACTATATTTGTTGAACCGCCAAATCCAGCACCTGCTGCTTTTTTTGTTTCCTTAGCCTGAAGCCCCTTCCAGGTGGAAGTTTTATCAAATGTGTTTAGATAACTCGGCCCGCTAACTTCTCCGCCTTTAAGATTTACGTCTATATTAATTCGTCCTTGCTCACCTTTCGTGTCGCTGGTTAAAAGCAGCCTAAATGGATTTTCGCCATGTGTTTTTGCAATATAGGCCTCCACCCCAGCGTCAGAGTTGTTGATGGCCTGCTTCAAATCAACTAGTGTATCTTTACCTTCAGCCAGATTGATTGTGACAGGCGTCTCATCTTCATCGTCTCCAACCTGAATCTGGATCTTTCCAGTACCAATCCGGACGTCGTCACGCTCGAATCCTTGCGAAGTTATTTGATGCGACAAGGCCACTGATTCCACTATCATCGTATGCCTCCCCGGCACGGAATCTTTCCGCGCTTGCGGTTCCACAACATCCGGATCACTGGTTTCTACTTTCCGAGCCTCCCAAATTTCATACTTGTTCAGTGCTTCGGTTACACCCTGGAGCTTTTTTAACTCCATTTTTACAGCATCCCAAGCTTCCAGCTCACTTACTTTCTGTTCTTTACGAGTCTCCACAGGCTTGATCCGGCGCTGCTCGATAGCCATAAAGCGATCGATGATCTCCTTTGTATTCAGCTTTGACCCCAAGCCGGTGATCGCATTCGGATTCAGTTCTGCCAAGGCGGTTCCGTTTATTGAAGCATACAGTTCCATCGACTCCGGATGAATCTCCGGGAAAAAGGGCAGTTATTTGCCTAGTTGATTTTAGTCAACTAACTGATATGCCATAGATTTCTGTTTTGCTTGTTCAAAGCGAACAGGCAGCAAGAAATCATTTCAAAAAACATTCCAATCAGCCGTTCGCATTGAGCAACTGTATAACGGACTGCGGGACCTGATTGGCTTGCGCCAGCATAGCTGTTCCAGAAGCAAGCAATATTTGATTTTTGACCAATGAACTCATCTCTTGTGCCATGTCGGTATCTGCTAACTGAGATTCCGAAGCAGTCAAGTTTTCCTTTGAGACACGCAAGCCGTGTAAATTTGCTTCCAAAGCATTTTTCTGGAATGAACCAAGATTTCCACGCATAGTGGAAACATCATCAATAGCTTGATCAATCAACAGCAAAGCATCTTGAGCTGCATCTGCGTCCAGCACATCAATTTCGGCCAAACTATGAAAATTGCTGTCATTTTCTACTCCATTTGAGAGCTGTTCCGGACTCATGCTGTCAACTGAAATTCGTCTTAGTTGTCCTTGATTCGGGCCAATTTGAAAAGCAAGAGAATTTTGTGATACATGTACAAATCCGTCCACATCTTCACCAACTAAGCTATCATTGTTCTGCTCCAGTTTGAACGTTCCTGATACCCGATTATCAGAACGGTTAGCAATCTCGTAAATTACATCGTCCGTTGTCTCACCGTATTTTACCGTGACTCCCTCTGCTTCTGCGCCGGGTGCTCCAGTAAGAAACTGCCCTTTGCCCATGGCTGCACCTCCTCCGTCAACCTCAGGGTATCCGCCTATTGTGCCTTCCACATCACGTCCCGGAATAGCAAAAACAGCTTCGTTTGCTTGTATATTCTCGCCAAAATAGTTTTCCAAAGTTGAAGAAACAGTGAAATTTGGCTCACTCCCGAATTGACGGTGCCTCATCACAATCACCTCGTCAGCGCTTCCAAGAACATCGCTGATCTCTTCTAGTGCCCCTAGCGTTCTCGCAATTTCTGTCAATGTATCATTCAAGGTATCGAAGTTTTCGAGAAATGGTCCCAAATTGTCCGCAGGACGATAAACAAAAATGTCCAGGTCCATGTTTGCTTCATCTGCCAGTCTCTGCATTTCGAATGCAATCAACTGTTGTATGGCACGTTCAGTCCTTATCTTTGCTTCCGGAGTTCCGTTTCTTATTGCAGAGGTAGCCAATTTTTCGATTGTCTCACGTAAATCATTGTTGTTTTTCAGATCCACAGAAACAGTGCGACCCCCTTCATTTATAACAAAAGAAAAATCATTATTCGGATCTGATGATGAAACATCTTCAAGACTTAACCGGCGTGTAGCAATCATCATCGGACGAGTTGCTACCTGTGTGATATCAACTTTAAATCCGTTTGACGGAGAAGATTTTGCCTCGTCAGATGCAAAAACAAATTCCAGATTGTTTCCAATTGCAACACCAGTAGCTGAATTACTTCCGTCAAGCAAATTTTTTGTTCCAAACTGAGTGTTCCTGGAGATATTTCTCAATGTAGAGATTAAGTTATTAACCTCATTTTGGTCTGCCTGGAGCATTTTTTCGTCATTTGTACCCTCATTAGCAGCATGCACAGCTAGTTGACGTAAATTTATTAAAATGTTACTCACCTCATTTAATGCACCTTCTGTGGTCTGAATCATTGAAATGGATGATTCGGAATTGCGAATTGCCTGTCCGAGCCCTGAAATCTGTGTTTTCATCTGTTCAGAAATCACAAGCGATGCTGGTCCGTCAGCAGCATGATTGATCTTGCGGCCGGAAGACAAGCGCTCCAGGTTTTTCCCCAATTCCTGCTCTGTCTGCTGCAGGTGTCTCAGCGCGTTCAATGCCGCAATATTTGAGTTGACTCGCAATGCCATGATTATTAACTCTTAAGTGTCCTAGTAAAGGTTCTCTTGCCCTCTTATCGGCAGATAGTCATATTTCTTTAGCAAATATATTTTTCTGCACCACAATAAATAAACTGGATTTTGTGCAGTCCTTCCCTATATCGGAATCTGAGCAATTTTCTTTAGCATTTGTTTTGAGGTAGTTAAAGCAAAATGCAGATCATTGCAGCCCAATATGCGACACCATACCGGCATGGGAAGGAACTGAGGCTACAAAGCACGTAGATATCTCTGCCTGGAATACTCAGCGTCTTTTGCCTCAGTGCCTTACTGCCCTATTGTCTTATTGTCAGAAATTGAGTCATTCTGAAATGTTTCAGGATAGAACAATCTTTTCTATAGTAGCCTCTGTTCTAACCCAAATGCAGGTGACGGAGCGCTGGAGAGGATTGATTATGGACAGATGTTATGATTCATGAGGGCTAATTTTGCACACGTGCAGATGTAGTTTATCTCAAAAAATTTGTCGCAGGAGCGTAAAAACTGAACCTTGACGGGACTATTGTTATTTGTAAAGTGAAAGTTAATTACCATTAAAGCTTGTATTCTTGATAAAAATAGGTTCGAATTAACGATTACATTTTTAATAATACTTTTTTTATTTTAAAGACAGATAACAATGAAACGCACTTTCCAGCCGAACAATCGGCGCCGCAAAAAGAAACACGGATTCCGGGCACGCATGGCGACACCTGGAGGCCGCAGAGTTATCAAGCGTCGACGAGCTAAAGGTAGAAAACGCCTTAGTGCATGAGCATGCGGAGAACTTTTCCGAAAGCAGTCAGGCTACATCATAGCCGAACTATTCGGGAAGTGTTTGAGAAGGGTGTTTATCTATCTTTGGGGCCGATTGGTGTCAAATATAAAATGGCGGAAGCAGAGTCAAGCCGTTTTGCAGTCTCTGTTAAGAAGAAGGCCGGGAGTGCTACTTGTCGTAATCGTATCAAACGTTTGTTAAGAGAGGCGATCCGTCAGGAACGATCCCTGTTGAATTACGCATATGACATTTGTTTTTTTGTAGCCAGCCCTCCAAAGCACCCTTTGGACTCATCTTATGTCCTGCGTCAGGTCAGACGATTTTTCAATAACTTAAATAAGGAATCAAGTGAATGATCCGGCAGACACAATGCAAATTCCGGCAGCATCAACATTTTGGACTAGCTGCAATATCTCTCTGGATAATGAAAAGAGTAATATTTACCGTCGTTACATTGTGGGCTTTATTAAGTGGTATAGATCTTGGGTGTCGCCTTTTTTACCTGCTTCCTGCAGGTTTTACCCCACCTGTTCAGCATATGCTCTGGAATCCTATCAAACTCTTGGTTTATGGAGGGGAACATATTTGAGCTTGTGGCGGATCTTGAAATGCAATCCGTTGCATCCGGGAGGAGTTGATCCGGTTCCAGGGAATGTTTTCTCTGAACCTCCGGGTTGTGCGGAACTTTCTGAAAGAAACTAACACTGACAAGCTCGTAATAAGTTGTCATTCCAGCTTTTGCGGGAACAACAAATAAGTGTGGTTTTTTGACCTTTTACTAGTTCATCAACACCAGATTAAAATTTATGGATAAAAACACTTTACTGGCAGTAGTTCTTTCTGGTGCCATCATGGTTGGCTGGTATGCTCTTTTTCCTCCACCGGAGCCGCTTCCGCCTGAAGTAGTCAAGACCTTAGATCAGGAACTAACCGATAGGACAAAAAATTCTATCAGACCAGAATCGAATGAACTAAAAGTTGAAGATTCTATTCTTCCATCAGCTACTCCTTTGTCTTCAATTAAGGAAGTTGACAGCAGTTTGCCTTCCAAGGAAGTAATCATTGAAACAGACAATTACCGTCTTGTTTTAGACACTCGAGGTGGAATTGGGAAAAGTCTGCAGTTAAAGCAGTTTAAACATACAAAGCCCCGCCTCACTTTGAGTACCTGGTTTCCATTTCTGACCAGTTTTATTGGTCCCGATTATCGCGACGAAATCACAGAATCCAACCGTGTACAGATGTTCGGGAATCATTTGGAGGAAGTACCCGCTTTTGCTCATGAGTTTAAAGGTGACACAAAGACTACAGCCATGTTTCGCAATGCAGTATTTGCTAGCAGCGAAGATCATGTTGTACTGGAGGAAGGAGAAGGGAATGTCACACTGACTCTAACTTCACCCATAGTAAACGGGCTCCAGCTGGTCAAGATTTTCGAAGCAAGTCCAGACAACTATATACTGAATTATCGTGTGCAGCTGATCAATCGTTCCAATGAAATCCGCCCTTTGGAGGTACTCTATTTTTTTGGAGAACAGCGGCTTTCAGATAGCGCTGGCGGAATGCAACAAGTTTCTCACGAAGGTCCAGTATTCTTTTTCGATGAAAGTCTTCAAACTGAAAGTACTGAGAACATTGAAAATGAGCTTACTGTAACTCAGATGAAATGGTTAGGTGTGGAAGATCAATATTTTATTGGTGCGGCAGTTCCTATGACTCCGGTGAGGAATGGTTTTTTTCGGGCAGGAGCGTACTTATCTGAACTCCAGCCAAATCAGCAGGGAGAGAGAAAATTGTCTCCGTATTTTGGTGTAGCTCTACCACCGACGAATTTGCAGCCGAACCTCCTCGTTGAGTCAGATTTTAGAATGTTTTATGGTCCGAAAGAAGATGAAGAGTTAATGAAATTTGGGCACAAACTGGTAATGTCGCATGATATGACCTTGGAAGTACTGGCTGGACCACTGCTGGATTTACTTCGACTGATTTTCGGTTATGTTGGAAACTACGGGGTTGCCATCATCATTTTGACAATTATAGTACGTATAGTTTTGTTCCCTCTGACTTTCAAGGGCATGAAAAGCATGAAGCGAATGCAACAGTTGACTCCAAGAATGAAGAAACTGCAGGAAAAGTACAAGAACAACAAAGAAAAGCTGAACAAAGAAATGATGGAACTGTACCGAAAAAACAAGGTCAATCCGCTTGGTGGTTGCTTGCCGTTGCTGCTCCAGATCCCAGTGTTTTTTGCGCTGTATAGTTCACTTTCAAGTGCCGTGGAATTGCGGCATGCACCTTTTATCTTTTGGATAGGTGACTTGTCACAACCTGATGGCTTGGGAATCACACCTTTGCTGATGGGAGCGTCTATGTACATTCAACAAAAAATGACACCTCAAACGGCGATGATGGACTCCACTCAGGCGAAAATCATGCAAATGCTACCGTTCATTTTTACAATTTTTACTTTTACCTTTCCATCTGGTTTGACATTGTATTGGGTGACAAGCAATATCCTATCGATTGCCCAACAGCAAATTATCAACCGTATCAAAACACCAGAACTGGAGCACTGAAGGTCTGTTTGACGAACTGACTGCAGGTGTTCCCGGTTGTCTCTTCGGGATCAAACAAGCTTGATTAGTATCGTTTATTATGCTACGTTCGTGCGTGGATATGCATTAAAAAATGAATTGAAATTGAAGATACATAGCAAGGCCCCTATTGTAGCGAAATAATAATCAGTGCTACAAAGAAGTGTAAGCTTTTTCGAGAATTTCTTGATAAGCGATTAGGGAAACATAAAACCTATTCAGTCGCAAAACAATGGGGGTGGTTGTACTGTTATGACCATTGTTTTTATAGTGGTTGGGTTCTTTTTTTACAGCCTCTTTTTTGGATTTTAACAAATACGGCTTAGGATGGGTTATGACAGCTCTATGCCTTCAAAGGAGTTGCGGACTTTGCATAAAAGACTGACAATGCTGGTGTTCGCGGTTAAGGGATGCTGCTGAAGGAAGTTGAGGAAAATAAAATAACCTGCTTCTTGCGGAAGACACCTGCTAAGGCTTACAGCTTTTGGAAGGTATATAGCCTGTCGAGGACAGGAAATAAATGGGGGCTGTCAGAGCTTTAGATGGGGAAGTAAAAACTGGGATTAAAGAGTTTAGGAGCAATATTAATACTTTTATCAGCATCCAAAAATAGCTGTTTCAACAAAAGTAGTAAAACACTAAATAAAGACTGGGCTTCCTAGGCATGCACACGAAACACTCTCGATTCAGGACTATGGATACAATTTTTCGTAGGAAGGGCGAGTAAAAGGTTCATTACCGAATCAATAATCAGACGTATTTTTATGAAGCATCAATATCCTGAAAAACAAGGACTTTATGATCCTCAGTTTGAACACGACAACTGTGGTGTGGGATTTGTGGTGCAGATAAAAAACCAGCAATCCCACCAGATTGTCCAGCAAGGATTGCGTTTACTCTGCAATCTAAACCACC
>UINC01000375.1_pt1 | contig 14864 bp, 15 predicted proteins | sample 5385821 | NCBI WGS metagenome assembly UINC01 (sample SAMEA4666929, study PRJEB26691) | marine metagenome | isolation source: Pacific Ocean | place: Pacific Ocean | collected 2011-10-13 | reverse complement strand
CCGAACAAGATGCCGGCCACCGTGTCGAAGGCGAACGCGACGAGACCAAGCAGCAAAATCAGCAGCGTGTCGACCTGCAGGAACGTGTCGGCTTGCATGAGGCTGCCGACGGTGAGCCCCAGAAAAATCGTTGAGAGATTCGCCAGTTCGTTTGACGCGGTGTTCGCAAGCTGGGGGACTACGCCTGACTCCTTCAGTAAGCTGCCGAACATTAGTGTCGCTACGAGTGGGGCCGACGCGGGCACAAGGACTCCGACTACGACGGTGACGATGATCGGAAACGCAATGACCGCACTGCGCGGTACCGGACGTGGTGCGTATTCCATGCGTATTCGCCGTTCCGCTTTCGTCGTGAAGAGGCGCATTAGCGGGGGTTGAATGATAGGCACGAGGCTCATGTACGAGTACGCAGTCACCGCGATGGCCGGTAGCAGGTGCGGTGCCAGAAGCGACGAAACATAGATGCTGGTTGGTCCGTCGATGGCGCCGATCACGGCGATGGAGGCGGCCTCGTTCAGTGGGAATCCGACTAGGGTCGCCAGGATGAGGGTGGCGAAGATGCCGAGTTGTCCCGCAGCCCCAAGAATGGCGAAGATCGGCTGCGACAACAGTGGGCGAAAATCCATCATCGCACCGATGCCGATGAAGATAAACAGTGGGAAGAGTTCGGTATCGATACCGAATTCGATCAGGATGTGCAGCAAACCCTCCGGTTCATTCATCGGTGAGTTCGGAAGGTTGCCGAGGAGGACACCAAAGCCGATTGGCAGCAGCAGGGTTGGTTCGTACTCCTTGGCGATGGCCAGGTAGATGAGCAGGCCACCTACGGCAAACATCAAGAGTGTGTCGAGGCCGATGACGGGAATCATGAGAACAGGCGCGTCGTCTAGAAGCCGAACGGCGAACGTATATCGCCGGCGTGTGAGCGTAACGGGTGCTAGGTCGGAACGAACGTAATGAGCGGTGCACCTTGTACTACGCGGTTGCCTTCTGAGACATGGACAGTGGCGATAGTGCCGTCCCAGGGCGACCGGATCACATTCATCATTTTCATCGCGTCGAGCGTTAGCAATTCGTCACCGCGCGAGACCGTTTGGCCAGGGTTGACTGCGACGCTCGCGACCACACCGGGTATCGGAGCTGTCATGGCCTGGGGCCCGTCGATCGTCGTCGCGGTGCTCGGTGGATCTGTTGCGGTGTCACCGGCTATCTGTTGGGGAGTGGTCAACTCCTCTTCCGCTTTGTCCGTGTCGTCTCGAGCTGGGTCCACGTCTACAGAAAACGCGAACCCTGAGAGGCGCGCCGTGACGGGGCGCGCATTCGGATCGTCGATCTCAACGTCGTAGAGCCGCCCGTCGACGGTGACTCGGTATCGTCTCACCTCCGCGGCCTCGCCCGTGTTCTCGGCTGACTGAGTCGACGGCTGTGGTGCAGACGGTGCCAATCGGACGCCGACGCGGCCAAGACCACCGGGGCACGTTCGCTCTGTGCGCAGGCGATAGCCACGGCTAGTACGACCGCGCGCCGTTGCCGTTCCCGTTCCTCTTCCTCTTCGTCTGGGTCGTCGATCAGGCCCACGGCGGAAGTGGGTGTCGCCTGTTCCTCGGCTTGCGGTAATGTGGCCAGTCCGCTGGAAAACAACCCTTGCGTGGTTAGCAGATACATCAGGCCGATGAGACCAGCCAGTGCGACAAACAGTAGGGCGGTGCCAATGGCGGAAATCTCAAACACCGCCTCAAGTTGGGGGGTCATAGCTAGAGTGGGATGTTCCCGTGCTTTTTTGGTGGGGTCGACGGCTGCTTGTCTTTAAGAAATTCTAGCGCGGTGGATATTTTCGTTCGGGTTTCACGCGGATAGATAACGTCGTCGATATGCCCCGATGCGGCAGCCACAAACGGTGAATTGAATCGTTCCTGGAACTCGCCTTCGAGTCGGGCTCGCTCGGATCCCCGACTTTCCGGTGCGGTGGAAGCCAGTTGTTTCGCATAGAGGATGCTTACCGCACCCTTCGGGCCCATGACCGCGATTTCGGCCGTTGGCCAGGCGAAGCAGACGTCGGTGCGGATCATCTTGCTACTCATCACGATGTAGGCTCCGCCGTATGCCTTCCGCAGCACGATTGAGATCTTAGGAACCGTCGCTTCAGAGTAGGCGTACACAATCTTGGCGCCATGCCGGATGATGCCATCGTGTTCTTGCCCCGCTCCGGGTAGGAAGCCAGGACAATCGACAAGCGTGACGATCGGAATATTAAACGCGTCGGCGAATCTGATGAACCGCGCGATCTTGTCGGACGCGTTGATGTCGAGCACTCCGGCGAGATGAGATGGTTGGTTGGCTACAAAGGCCGCCACCCGACCGTCCAGTCGAGCAAACCCGACTGCCGCGTTCGGCGCAAACTCGGCGTGAACCTCCAGGAACGAGCCACGATCTGCGATCAGCGAGATCACCTCTCTGACGTCGTAAGCCGTCTCAGTCGACTCCGGGATAAGTCGATCCAGTGCCTCCGTGTTGGGCGCGAGGCGCTCGTCGGGTTCAAGAACGGGAGGTGGGTCGGCGTTGTTCGAAGGCAAGTAGCTCAACAATCGTCGGGTGAGCTGAAACGCGTCGTTTTCGTCGTCGGCGACAAAGTGTGCGACCCCGGACGTGGCCGCGTGGGTAGAGGCTCCGCCAAGGGTTTCGACGTCCACTTCCTCACCGGTGACTGTCTTGATAACGTCCGGACCCGTGATGAACATGTAACTGCCGCTGCGAGTCATCATCACGAAGTCGGTCAACCCGGGCGAGTACACCGCTCCTCCGGCGCAGGGACCAAGCATGAGGCTGATCTGAGGGACGACACCACTTGCCTGGGTGTTGCGCCAGAAGAGGTCACCGAAGCCAGCGAGACTCCAGACTCCTTCCTGAATGCGGGCACCAACGGAATCGAGCAGCGCGATGATCGGCAACCCGGCCGTGGTGGCCGAATCCAGCAGTTGTCCCACCTTCTGAGCCTGGACCTCGGAGAACGATCCTCCGAGCACCGTGAAGTCTTGGGCGAACACAGCGACGCGGCGCCCCTCAATCAGGCCGAACCCAGTCACCACGCCGTCGCCGCCATGACGTTGCTTCTCCAGCCCGAATCCGCTGTGCCGGTGCTTGATATAGGGGGAGACCTCTTGGAACGTCCCAGGGTCGAGAATGCGTTCAATCCGTTCTCGCGCGGTGAGCTTGCCCCGGGCATGTTGCGCGTCGATCCGTTTCTGGCCGCCGCCCAACCGGAGGGCGGCACGTTGCGCAGCAAGCGGATCGTCCGCATTTTGGCCGGACTCACTTTCGGTGGTGGGAGCGGTGCGGGACCCTTCGGCTTGAGGGTCTGGTGTCACCCCGTCGTGGTTAAGGGGCGTTTGGTCGTCCGGCGACGTTTCGGATGCGTCGGTGGTCTTCCCGGCCAGCGGCACTGGAAGGGGCCCGGTCACGATGGTGCCTTTGAGCTCAGCGGCCTGTGGTGCTAGTGAGATATCTCCGTCGCCGGCCGCTGCTAGTGCCTGAGTCTCACCAGGTTCCAGTGCCTGGCTAACTGCAGTAGCCTGATTGTGCTGTCGCTTACGTGCGAGCCGCCGCTTGTTCCAGGCTCGGAGAGTGGCCAGGATGGCCGCACCGGCCACCGTCGTGCCCACTGGAACGCCGAGCAATTTGAAACGACCTTCGATGCTCCGAGGGCCCGTGCCGGCACGGGCGGATCGGTCCGGTGAACTCGGTGGTGTGGCATGACGCTTTGAGTTGTCTTGCGTATCAGCCATCTGATCTGACTGATTATATCTGAGATTGCATGGTGCGGCTTGGGAGCGTCTTGTCGCTGGCCCCTTCCTTGCGTTTGTAGAAATCCGAGAGCGGTGTCGGCGGCCGTCTACTGGTTATTCCTTGCCTTGTACCGTATGACAGGTTCCTGAAATTCGCCTCACGGTTGTATTTACTTTGGGCGATAATGGCCCGGGCTCACATTGGTTGTTCTGTGACAGGAGGGTGCAGATGCCGCGTCGATCTCTCGTCCGTGGTTGTCGGCGATCCGTCTTTTTGCTGGTAAGCGCGGCAGTACTCGTCTCGCCACCTTTGGTCGTTGCGCAAGGGGCGCCGACCGGTCAGTCCTATGCTGCGCCCCGCACGCCGGACGGGCAACCTGACCTCCAGGGGTTCTGGTCGAATCAGACCTATACCCGACTGGAACGTCCCAGCGGTGTGGACAAGGAGTTTTATACGGCGGAAGAAGTAGCCGCCATTCAGAGCGGCGCTGCTTCGCGCGAGGGTGCGCAGACAGAGCCCGGCACGATCCCAGACGTGCACTACGACTTCACGCAGTTCGGCTTAGATCGCAGCCAGGCGGCTTTGGCGGAGAACCTACGCACATCGTTGATCGTAGATCCGCGCGACGGAAGATTGCCACCCGTCAATTCCGCTGGACGCCGGAGGGCCGCAGAGCGCGAGGCGGCTCAGGAGCGCCTTGGGGGGCGCTGGGACTCCGCTGAGAGCAATCAACTCGACGACCGTTGCATCATCATGGCGGGTGTCGGTCCTCCGCTGATGAATACGGGTTACAACAGTAACTATCAGATCGTACAAGCGCCCGGCTACGTGATGATTCTGGCCGAAATGATCCACGATGCCAGGGTAATTCCACTGGATGGCCGGGAGCCCCCTCCGACAGGTACGCGGCAATGGATTGGTCTGTCACGTGGACGCTGGGAAGGCGAGACGTTGGTGGTGGAAACATCCAACTTCAACGCCAAAAATCCGTTTCGTGGGTCGAGCGAGCAGATGACTGTGCTTGAGCGGTTCACGCGGGTGGCGGAGGACACCATCGCCTATGAGTTTACGGTTGACGACCCGGGCACCTGGGACCGGCCCTGGACGGCCGAGATGCCGATGAGCCGAACGCGCGGTCCGCTGTTCGAGTTTGCATGCCACGAGGGCAATTACGGGCTGTACAACACCCTCGTGGGTGCGCGTCTCGAAGAAGAACAGGGAGCGGCGAAGCAGGGACGCGACTGAGCGCTCGGGGTGTGGAAATGCAGATGCGGTTGACCTTCATCACCCTCGTCCTTGCGTATGGCCTGGCCCTGTCCGTTGAGGCCCAACCGCTTGACTATCGCCCTCCACGGGGTCCGGACGGGAACCCGGATATGAACGGCATCTGGCAGGCGCTCAATACCGCGCACTGGGACGTCGAGCCGCACGGGGCGGCGCCGAGCGCGTCACGGGAGCTTGGGGCGTTGTCGGCCGTGCCCGGAGGACTGGGCGTCGTCGATCGGGGCGCGATCCCCTATTCCTCAGAGGCGCTTGCGCGGAGGAACGAAAACCGGGCCGACCGGCTCGCGCTGGACCCAGCGGTTAAGTGTTACCTTCCGGGTGTGCCGCGCGGTATGTACATGCCGTTTCCGTTCCAGATTGTGCAAAGTCAGGAGCACATCATGATTCTGCACGAGTTTGCGGGAGCGGTCCGCACGGTGTACATGGCGGACCAGATGCCAGCGCCGGCCGATAGCTGGATGGGATGGTCGAACGGAAGCTGGGAGGGGGACACGCTGGTCATAGACACGACTGGGTTCAACGGCATGACCTGGTTGGACCAGTCCGGAAATTTCCATTCGGAAGCTCTGCACGTGGTAGAGCGTATAACACGGCGGAGCCCGGAGACCCTTTGGTACGAGGTTACGCTTGAAGACCCGAATGTCTATACCGAACCCTGGACCATGAGCATGCCACTCTACCGACGCGTGGAGCCGAACGCGCAGTTGCTCGAATTTCGGTGTGTAGAGTTTGTTGAAGACCTGATTTACGGCCATCTTCGCAAGCAACCGCAATAGTTATTGGGAGGATACGTTGATGGGTACGAAACTCGCCTGTGCTGCCGTCGCAATTGGGGGTCTGCTGGCCGTGGCGTCCGTGTCAGCGCACCATGCATTCTCGGCCGAGTTTGACGTCGACAAACCACTGACGCTGACCGGCACGTTAGTCAAGTGGGAAATGATCAATCCGCATTCGTGGTTTCACATGGACATCGAGGACGATGCTGGCTCGACGGTTACCTGGATGATTGAAGGCGGAAGCCCGAACGAGCTCATCCGGAACGGAGTTACAAAGAACACCCTGGAAATAGGAATTGAACTCACCGTCGAGGGTTATTACGCAAAGGATGGGACTCCTAAGGGGGTCGGCCGAAACTTCCTGCTTACCGACGGCGAGCGGCTGTTCCTTGGTGGGTCTGCGCCGCCGGTTGCCCCTGCCGCACGGGAGTAAGTCTACTTCGGGTCCATCACCTTGTCCGGGTCCGTGCGGAACACGAGGTAGCTGATGGTGTCGCTCGTGATTTCGCTCCACGAGTGGGGCACGCCCTTGGGGATGATCGCGATGTCGCCGGGGCCCATTCGCTGCGATGCGCCTCCCTGCATCAGCCCGCTCTGCATCGGTCCGAGCATGCCCCCCTCTGACAGCGACGTCTCGGTGATCGGGCCGCCGGTGACCATCGTTCCCTCGCCGGAGAGCACGTAGTAGATTTCGTCCAGCCTCACGTGGGCAATGCCACGCAACGGTCCACCTCGCTCGCGCTTGGTGCGCTGCACAACGGCGACCCCCAGCTGCTCGTCGCCAACATCGACATGGCGAATCATGATGTCGCTGATCGTACGGCCGCTCTCTGCCAATCGGGCGGCGGCAGCGTCCTCGGTGGCGGTGACGTCTGACGTAGTGATATAGGTCCCCTCGGTCTGAGCTTCGCTGGTGTTGAGAGGGAACAGAGTCAGCATCAGCGCGCCGAGCGTGAGCTTCAGTCGTCGCATCGAGACCTCCTGGCTGAAAACGGGACGCAGGGTCATGAATCCGCCAGACGGTATTCAAGCACAAATCTATCGCCCGTGTCCTGGGTGCAACGGGACCAGCGGTTGTAGGCCGCTCAAAATGGTTACCCGTGTGATGGATCGGCGCGACGGAACAACCAGACGACATCCGCGGCGAACGAGGTCAAGAGGAGGACGAAAGTCGAGCCAGCTGCTGCGGCCGCGAGGTGCTCGGGCACGATAGGGCCTAGGCAAACGAGCAACGTAATGCCCTGGACCACGCAGCCCATCTTCCGACGAAGCCGCTCCGGCAAGGGGTTCCTGAGCCATGCCCAGCACCAGCCAGCGGCAAAGAACACATAACGGGGTAGCCCCAGTCCGATTACCCAGAGGGGAACCTTGCCGCTTCTCCAGACCAGCGCGGCCAGCACAAGCATGAGTAACGAGTCGAGCTCCATGTCGAAACGGGCACCGAACCTGGTGGTGTTACCGGTCCGCCGTGCGAGCCAACCATCGACGCCGTCGAGGCAGAGCGCGACGGTCGCGAGTCCGATGATGAACCAGTCGCCGCCGTTGATACCAACTTGAGGTTGCGGAACGAGTGCCGCTAGCGCAATTACTAGCGTGGCTCGACCAAGTGTGACCCTGTTGGCGGGGCCGAGCCCAGTGCCAGGCATCGGTAACGGGAGATGGCGGAGGACGAGTGCGGAGACTAGACCGTAGAGTGCAACGGCTCGGAAGAGATATATTGCAGGGAGTGTGAACCACCAGGCGACGCCTGCGCTGACCGCAAGCATCAGGATTGCTCCGGCGCAGACCTCCAGGCACGCCTGACGCATCGGCGATGCCGAGCGAGGCTTGGGGGCGTGACGCGTGGTTGTGTTCATTGATTGAGGTTCACAGCGCCGGTTTGTCTATGTCCGAGCCTATCACCGCTCAGCAATTCTGGATCCGGTCTCCCGGGCATGGCGAGATCGTGCGGGCCGCTCTCGCGTCGCCTCAGTTAGACGAGGTGCGGGTGGCCGCTTGCTATTCGAGTATCAGCCGGGGCACTGAGACTCTGGTATTTGAAGGCAAGGTGCCACCGTCGCAATACGAGGCGATGCGTGCGCCTTTCCAAGAGGGAGAGTTTCCTGGACCACTGAAATACGGCTACGCCAGCGTGGGTGTTGTGGACGCTGGGCCGAAAGAGTGGGAAGGGCGGTCCGTGTTTTGTCTGTTTCCTCACCAAGACCGGTATTGCGTGCCCAGTGCTGCCGTCGTCCCGTTGCCTACCGATGTGCCGCCAGAGAGGGCGGTACTGGCGGCCAACATGGAGACCGCCGTGAATGTAGTGTGGGATGCGAGCCCGGCGGTTGGGGACCGGATCGTCGTGATCGGCGGCGGGGTTGTCGGATTGCTCGTGGCTTGGCTGTGCAATCGGATTGTCGGTGTCGACCTTGTCCTGGTCGACATCAACCCGGCTCGGGCGGCCGTGGCGGCCGGGCTCGGCGTGGCGTTCAGCGAGGGCCCGCCTGTTGGGGCTAATGCCGACTTGGTCGTCCACGCCAGTGGGGATCCAGACGGGTTGGTGGCGGCACTCGACGTGGCGGGAACGGAAGCGACCATCGTTGAGGCCAGTTGGTACGGGTCGTGCCCGGTGTCTTTGCCGTTGGGAGAGGCGTTTCATTCGCGGCGACTCACGTTACGGAGCAGTCAGGTGGGGAGGATTCCACCCTCGCGTTCGGCTCGCTGGAACCTGACCCGCCGACTGACACTAGCCCTCGGGTTTCTGCGAGATCCGCGCCTCGACCTTCTCATCACGGGCGAGAGTCGCTTCGAAGAACTCCCGACAGTCATGTCAGCTCTAAGTCGGGACCCCGGTAACACGTTGTGTCATCGCATCCGGTACTAGCGTGTGTGGCCGGCTGACATCAGAGGTCAGAACCGGTTGTTTGGAGGGAATCGTGTACAGCCTGAATGTTCGGGATCACTTTATGATCGCTCACAGTTTCCAGGGCGAAGCGTTTGGGCCTGCGCAGCGGTTGCACGGTGCTACCTACGTCGTTGACGCGACCTTTCGAAGAGCCGAACTCGACGCCGATGGGCTGGTGGTTGACATCGGTCGAGCGGGGAACACGCTTAAGGCGCTGCTGGAAGAGTTGTCATATCGAAATCTCGACGACGAACCCGCTTTTGCTGACCAGAACACCACCACCGAGTTCCTTGCCAAGGTTATTTTTGATCGTCTTTCGGAGGCGACACGAAGCGGGGCACTGGGCGATGCTGCGCGGGGAGTTCACACCATCTGCGTGACTTTGCACGAATCTCACGTTGCGTGGGGCAGCTATGAAGGGGAGGTGTGAGCGCCGACCTTCATGTTGTGGTGCCTGGGCCGATCGACCAGCGGACGGGCGGCTACATCTATGACGAGCGGGTGGTCCAGGGACTGCGGAAGCTGGGGTGGAGAGTAGTTGTCCATTCGCTTGAGGGAACGTTCCCAGAGGCGGACGTTATCGCTCGAAAGAGTATGGTTGCGACACTGGCTGGCTGCCCGGCCGGTGACCGCGTTCTCATAGATGGCCTGGCGATGGGAACCCTCCCGGGACCGCTCAGGGCCGAGCAGGCGCGTCTGAGACTCCTTTCGCTAGTGCACCACCCGCTTGCCGACGAGACAGGAATCGACGCTGAACGCAGACTACGGTTTGAGCGCCTTGAGCGTGAAGCGTTGGGGGCGTGCGCGGGCGTGGTGGTGACCAGTGAATTTACAGCCAAGCGTCTTGAGTCGTACGGTGTCGACGCTGACCGCATCCGTGTCGTGCACCCGGGGACCGACCCCGCACCTCAAGCCGCTGGTCCGGCGTCCGGCGATCCACCGTGTGTGCTTTGCGTGGGCGCGGTCACGCCGCGCAAGGCGCAGGCTGACCTGGTAAGGGCGTTGGCGGATCAGGATGACCTTGCGTGGCACTGTCTCTGTGTGGGCAGTCTCGATTTTGCACCTGTGTACGCGACGTCGGTAAGACAACTGATCGACGATTGTGACCTTCGGGAACGGGTTCGGTTGGCCGGTGCGTGTGGACCAGAGGAGCTTGGGGCTTTCTATGATGGCGCCTCGCTGTTCGTTCTTCCGTCGCACTACGAGGGTTACGGTATGGCGTTTAGCGAGGCGCTGGCGCGAGGGTTGGGGATCGTGAGTACTACCGGGGGAGCGATCCCGTTCACCGTGCCGCCTGGTGCGCGAGTGCTCGTGCCCCCTGGTGATGTGCCGGCGTTGGGGCGTGCGCTGCGCGGGCTCCTGACTGAGCCGGCAGGTCCGGTACAGCGCGCCGCGATGGCCGCCGAGGCCCGTCGCTGCGCCCTGACGCTTCCGAGTTGGCACGAAGCGGCTGAGCGATTCGCCGATGCAACGCGTGAGTTGACCCCAGATGGAGACGTTTGACGCTGATTGGCTCGCGCTGCGAGAGCCTGTCGACCACCGGTCACGGGCCATGGAATTGATTGATCCGCTAGTTGCTGCGTGGAAGCGGGGTGAGTGGACGAGAGTGGTTGATCTTGGTAGTGGTACCGGCTCAAATGTGCGTTATTTGGCTACCCGATTGCCCTCTCCTCAGCGGTGGACCCTGGTTGATCACGATCCTGCACATTTGCAGACCGTCGGCAACCTGAAGGTGAACGTGCCATCTTGTGAATTGGCTGTGGTGCCGGGTGACATTGGGAGCGAGGGACTACGGGCGGTCGAACGAGCGGACCTCGTGACTGCATCGGCGCTGCTCGATCTAGTGTCAGCTACGTGGTTGGACCGGTTGGTGGCCGTGTGCGTTGAAGCAGGTTGCGCCGCGCTCTTCGCGTTGAACTACAACGGTGAGGTCACGTGGTCTGCTGACAACGGGCCTGGCGCTGAGGTTGAAGATCCAGACGACCGAATGGTCTGGAACGCGCTGAGTATCCACCAAGTGGGCGACAAGGGGTTGGGGCCATCGTTGGGTCCGGACGCGGCGGCGGCGGCGCTGCGTGCCTTCGAGCGAGTGGGATACCAGTGCTACCTCTCCCAGAGCAGTTGGCGTCTGGGTGTGGATGATGCGGCTCTCGTCCACCGTCTGGTCGAGGGGTGGGCGGAGGCAGCTAAGGAAATACTTCCGCAGGAGTCTGACCGGATTTCGGCGTGGGCCGATCGACGTTCAGAGGTCGTCTCCGAACGACGATTTATGCTGACCGTCGGGCACGACGATTTGCTTGCACTTCCACGCGATTCGGCATGAGCATGCGCTCTACTGTGCTCCGTCTGGGAGTGAGTCTTGGATTCATGCTGGGTCTAGCCTGGTGGTTCAATCCAACCGATGTAGTGGGGCCGCTCGTTCGGATGCGGCCGGGTTGGGTCTTGCTGGCAGTGTTGATCTCTTTCGTTCAAATTGCGGTGCTGGCGTGGCGGTGGCGGTTTACGGCCAGTCACCTAGGCGTTGAATTAGCGTTCCCGGTGGCCTGGCGTGAGTACTACCTATCGATTTTCTTGAATCAAGTGTTACCTGGTGGCGTCATGGGAGACGTGTCACGGGCCTGGAGACACGCCCGTACCCAGCATGGGGAGTCTGAGCAGAGTGGACCGGCGGTGCGGGCTGTTGTGTTCGAGCGACTCTCTGCCCAGATGGTAATGGTGGTGTTGGCTGTGGTGTCGTTACTAGCGTTGCCAGTGGTGCTTGACCGGCTGCCTAGCCCGACATTTTTGATAGCCGGGTTAGTGACTACCGTGGTTGCTGTAGCGTTCGTCGCATGGAAACGGCGCCGATCGTCAGGCGGGTCTCGGTTAGGTCGGACGTTGACTGAGGTGTCCATGTCTCACTACTCCGGCAGGGTTCTCATTCTGCAGTTGGCGAGCGCTATCTTCGTCGTGGCCACGTACCTCGCTACTTATCTCGTGGCATCCCGAGCCATCGGCATGGAAATCCCAACGCTTGTTCTGCTTCCATTGGTGGCTCCTGTGTTGATGACGATGTTGATCCCGGTAACTGTTGCCGGATGGGGACTTCGTGAGAGCGCCGCTGCAGTGTTGTGGGGTGCGGTCGGCCTGACGGCGTCCGACGGTGTTGCGGTGTCGCTCGCCTATGGGCTGATCGTGCTGCTATGCAGTCTGCCAGGTGCTTTCGTTTTACTGCTCAAGCGCTAGTTGACTGCAAGATTTCAGGTAGCGTTGTTTTTTTCGACCGTTCCGTTCTGTTCGCTCGCCTAGGAGTCATTTTTCGGTGCCGCTCTGGAACTGCTGCTCACACGAGAGTGTGGTGATCTAGTTTCCTCGCCTTAGGTGAGGTCAAAGTCGAACAAGACATCATTGCCCAACTGGTAGTGGCTACAGGGAGGGCGAAGGGCACGAGCTAGGTTCGAGATAGGGGGAAGAGTCAGACCGTGCCGGCCAGAGCCGAGTAGCATCGGTGCCACTGCGACGTGGAGCCGCGTGAGCGCGCCGGCCTGTAAAAATCGTGAGACCGTGATGCCGCCGCCCTCGACGAGGAGGCGTTTTAGGCCCCGCATTCGGAGGGCTTCGACTACCTCCGTCGGCGCGAATCCACGGTGTGTTTCGGGGGGGACTGCGGCGGTCACGGGAAGCCGGATCTCCTCAATTCCGGTTGGTGGCGCCGCAGCGGAAGACTGACCGCGAATGACGATGGTGCGGGCTGAGTCGTCGACGAAGGCCGCGAGATGAGGCGAAAGCCGACCGTCGGGATCCAATACGACTCGCGTCGGATTTGTTCCCTCGACCTTCCGGACCGTGAGGCGGGGGTTGTCAGCGCTCGCGGTGCTGGCACCCACGACGACGGCGTCGACTAGGGCGCGCAATCGGTGGAGCCGGAGGATATCGTCTTGGCCGGTGATGTAGTGGGAATGCCCCTGCTCGGTGGCGATGCGTCCGTCGACGCTTTGTGCGATCTGGCCGATTACCAGCTGAGGCGAGGTTTGGATAGGCAGGTACAGGCCCAGTAGGTCCTTGGCCTGAGTTCCGACCGGACCGGAGGCGGTCCACTTTCCGGAGGCTTCAAGTTGCAGCCAACAGTCCCTCCTTGCATTATGATGCACTCGAGTCGGGGGCTTGTTGGCGGCGAGTGCAGCCGGTACCGCTTCAATCAGGGCCCATGCGTCGGCTTCGCTCATTGGGGTCGGCACGTGTTGGCTCCGTCAACACTAACCCTATCGTGTCTGTGGCGCTGGGGCGAGTGCGGGGGAAGGAGAAAAATGTACGAGGCGGAGCGCGGTCTGTTCGACCTTCGGCGGGGACGTCTTCTCCAGGTCACTTCGAAAGAGGCGTCCGAGGGCGCGGTGCTGCTAGCTGCGGTCGAAGGTCTGACCCATCGGACGCTCGACTTGCTGCGGGGGGCGGGGCGTTACCGAGTGCGTCTGGCAATCACTCACCACCGTGCCCATGCGATGGGGTTGACCCCGGCTCCACCGCTGGGGCAGCTCCCTGACCGAGCTACTGGCCGCCATACGGGTGACGTTAGCTTGGAAATGCAAGGGGATACGAATCCTGAGGAGCTTTGGCGGCTGTCGAGTGGGGTCAAGGAGTTGAGTCGGGATAGACTCGATATGCGGGCGGCCTCGACGTCCGAGATCGGAGGGTTGACTCTAACCCGGGTTGGTCAGCTGCTACCAGCGATTGTCAGTGTACCCGTCGATGCAGCCGGTGGGCATCGAGATGTTCTGGCTGATGGGTCCGTGTTGACTGTGTCGACCGATCAGATCCAAGCGCTGGCTGGAGACGTTCGGGTCGAGGTCACTTACGTCAGCGACGGTCCGGTTCCGCTTGAAGAGGCCGAGGATGCCAGGTTTGTCTGTTTTCGCGAGGCGAACGGGATTTTGGAGCATGTCGCTGTCCTTGTCGGCGCGCGCGAACAGTGGCCGAACCCAGTGCCTGTGCGTCTGCATTCGGCCTGCTTGACCGGTGATTTGTTCGGTAGCCTCCGGTGCGATTGCGGGCAGCAGCTCCGAGGGAGCCTACGGGTCTTCGCCGCTCGTGGCGGAGGCGTCCTGTTATATCTTGCACAGGAGGGGCGTAGCATCGGTCTAGGCAATAAGCTTCGTGCCTACACTCTCCAGCAGGAAGGACTCGACACCGTCGATGCGGACTGCGCTCTGGGTTTTGGAGCTGACGAGCGTCGTTATGACGCCGCGGTGGGGATGCTGAACCATCTCCAGGTTACGCGGATTCAGCTATTGACCAACAATCCGGAAAAGGTGCGTGCCCTTCAGATCGGTGGTATCGACGTCGCGGACCGCCAGCCGCTGTACGGCACGCTGAACCGTCACAACCTGCCTTACGTCAAGGCGAAGGTCGACCGCGCGGGACACTGGTTGAGTGACATGTTGTCGAGCCCCATACGCGGTAAGTAGTCTTATACCAACCGGTCGATCGGGAACCGTCGTGCGTCCTGGACGACGTCCGCAAGAACCTGTCCATAGTGTGTCACTAGACGTGCGCCGATGTCGGCGGTGGCCAATGTCGCGTCCCCCGTTGCGCCCAACGGGTTGAGGTCTCCGGCGAGCCAGGCGAAGCTGGGTGGGCCTTCTGGCCCGAGACAGGCGAGAGTGCCTTCGAGTTCTTGTCCCAGTGACGGGAATGTCTGCAGTGCCTCCTGGCGAACGAGGTCTGGACGCAGGTGTAGCATCATCGCGGTCTCGATGGCGCCTCCGTGCAGTCCGTGGCGCCACTCTTTTTCGGGTAGGTCGACGTCGTTCGGACGAGAAAACTCAAAGTAGCTCGCGGTGACGACAAGTAGGCCCTGTTCTTCGCGTAGCCGAAGCGCAGCGGTCGCGAGTGCCCCTTGATTACCGCCATGACTATTGAAGAGGATGAGCCTGCGGATTTTTGAGGCCGTGACTGCCGTCCCGTGTTGGTACACGGTTTCAGCGATGAGCTCAGCGTCGAGGCTCAAAGTGCCGGCGAAACGGCTGTGCTCGCGACTGGAGCCGACGGGCTGTGGCGGTAGAACGTAAGCTGGTACCTCTTCGGGGAGCAGGCGGAACGCGGCCGCAATGAGGCCCATGCCGATGTCCAGGTCGGTGGAAAGAGGAAGGTGCGGACCGTGC
>UINC01000374.1_pt1 | contig 14865 bp, 12 predicted proteins | sample 5385821 | NCBI WGS metagenome assembly UINC01 (sample SAMEA4666929, study PRJEB26691) | marine metagenome | isolation source: Pacific Ocean | place: Pacific Ocean | collected 2011-10-13 | reverse complement strand
AGCGTGTCAATCTCCTCGGCAGTGAATGGGTCCATACCCCAGCCGTCATACCAGGATAGAAAGGCTAGGTAGAGACCTAGAAAAAAAACTGCATTAATAAGTCTTGTCTTCATTCTTTTTTCTGCCCTCACAGGTTGAGGGTGGAGCGAGTGATGGGGTTCAAACCCACGACCTGTTCCTTGGCAAGGAACCGCTCTATCAACTGAGCTACACTCGCATAACTATTTGTGGTCGCTATTATAGTCAATTTATTTATCAGTATTAGTTAAAAGTAATACAATTACTTATATGTTAAGGGAAGAACAAATTAGATTACTTAAAGGGCTTATTCATTACCAAGAATCGGGTACCAATGTTGATGCGGGAGGAATAATTCAAAATCCTTCAAGCACCTATACTTCTGAGGAAAGATTTGAAAAAGAATGGAATACCTTCTTTAAAGATCATCCTCAGATCGTTGGGATGACAGGAGACTTACCTGAACCAGGGACTTTTTTTACCAGAGAAGACTTCGGTATACCTTTATTGGCAACTAGAGATGAAAAAGGAAATTTTAGAGCATTTGCAAATGTCTGTGCTCACAGAGGAGTGATTGTAGAAAATGAAGCTAAAGGAAAAAAAGTAAAATTTTCCTGCCCATTTCACGGCTGGACTTACAATAATTCTGGTAAATTAATTGGATTTCCTAAACCCGATCATTTTGGTGAAATTGATAAATCCTGTTATGGATTAACTGAACTACCTTGTTTAGAACAGTATGGTTTTTTGTGGGTACACCCTAGTCCCAAAGGTGATATAGATTTAGACACATTGTTCGACAAGAGATTGAAGGATGATCTGGAAGCCTGGGGTTTCCAAAATTTAGTATTAACTCACGAAGAAGAATATATCACTGAAATGAATTGGAAACTTGCAATCGATACTTTCGGAGAAACTTATCATTTTTCAGTTCTTCACAAGGATTCACTTTTTAATGATTTCCATGGCAACGTTCAGATGTTTGATACATTTAAACGCAATGCTCGGTTAACTCTATGCACAAGAAATATTGATGTTATGAAACTAGAACCGGAAGAAGATTGGCATATATGTAAAGGTGCTTTTCCTGTCTATTATTTTTTCCCTAATATTATTTTAAATGTTTCAGGAGAAGGAATCATTTTGGTTCGTGAATACCCTTTAGACAATTCTCCGCACCGAAGTGTTTCTAAAATCTCTTTTTATTTCTGGCCACATGTAATTGAGGGTCTAAAAGAACTAGGTATTGATCCTTCTAATATTGAAGAGAACGATACTGCTCAAGCTAATGATATTCATCCCTACTCAGGATTTGGTGCAATTATTAGAGACGAAGATTATGTTGTAGCTGCTGCTTCCCATAAAGGTCTTAGAGCCGGAACCTTAGATTTTACGACATTCGGTAAAAATGAGCCTGCACTCCACCATTATCATAATACTTATCGAGAAGCTTTAGACTTAGACCCTTTACCTTTGATTAAGATTTAAATTCTAACCTTCGTTTATGAAGTATGGGTTCAGTATAGCCGCTGGGTTGACTTCTTCCTTGAAGGACTAAATCACAAGCTGCCTTAAATGCAACACCCTCATAAGACGGTGCCATATTTATGTAATCAGGATCTCCTTCGTTTTGTTTATCCACCACTAAAGCCATTTTCTTCATGGTTTCAACAACTTGCTCTTCACTGCATAAACCGTGATGTAACCAATTAGCCATGTGTTGACTTGATATTCTGCAAGTTGCCCTGTCTTCCATAAGGCCTACATTATTGATATCAGGTACTTTTGAGCAGCCAACACCTTGGTCTATCCATCTGACTACATAGCCAAGGATTCCCTGGGCATTGTTGTCCAGTTCATCTTGTATCTCTTTAACTGTTAGAGAACTTGGATCTTCTAATAAAGGTATAGTCAATATGCTATCTATGTCAGCCTCTGCTCTTTCCTTAAGCTTATCTTGTGCCTCGGATACCGAGACCTGGTGATAGTGTAAGGCGTGTAAAGTTGCTGCAGTTGGTGAAGGGACCCAAGCACAATTTGCGCCTGCTTCTGGGTGGACTGTTTTTGTCTCATACATCTCGAGCATCTCATCAGGCATCGGCCACATTCCTTTACCAATTTGTGCCTTACCTTGAAAACCTGTTTCTAATCCCTTGTCTACATTCCAATCCTCGTAGGCAGTAATCCAAGGTTGTTGCTTCATTTGAGCTTTAGGTATCATCGGGCCTGCTTCCATGCTGGTGTGAATCTCATCACCTGTTCTGTCTAGAAAGCCTGTATTAATAAAAATAACTCTATCCTTTGCAGCTTCAATACATTCCTTGAGGTTAATTGTTGTCCGCCTTTCTTCATCCATAATCCCAATCTTTACTGATAAAGGTTTTAGCTTTAACGCTTGTTCGACGGCCGTAAAGAGATCACATGTAAACTTCACTTCTTCTGGTCCGTGCATTTTAGGCTTAACAATATAAACACTGCCTGTTCTGGAATTAGAAAGGAGACTGTTTCCCTCAAGATCATGTTTAGCAATACAAATGGTAAACATAGCATCTAAAATACCCTCAGGTATCTCCTGTCCTGCTTTATCTAAAATAGCCGGATTCGTCATAAGATGCCCTACGTTTCTTACCAACATAAGACTACGCCCACACAGATGAAATTCTTTACCTTCGGCGTCTTTATATTCTCTATCGTGATTTAATTGTCTAGTAAGTTCAGAGTCACCTTTAATGAAGGTTTCTTTTAAATCCCCTTTCATAAGACCAAGCCAATTTCTATAAGCACTGACTTTATCTTCAGCATCAACTGCAGCTATAGAGTCTTCTAAATCTTGAATAGTAGTAACAGCTGATTCTATTAGAATATCTTTTATGCCAGCAGCATCATCTTTTCCTACAGAATCCTCTCTATCCACTTGAATTTCTATATGTAACTTATTGTTTTTAAATAATATTCCTGATGGATTATCTGATTCTCCTCTAAAACCTATGAATTTACTTTGATCCTTTATTCCAACCTTTGATTGATCGGAGAGAATAACTTCTAAGCTGCCATCATTTATCTGAAATGAAGTAACTTCTTGATAAGTTCCCTGAGACAAAGGAATAGTTTCATTAAGTAAGGATTTTGAAAACTCTATAACTTTATCCCCTCTTACAGGATTGTATGCTCCGCCTCTCTCTGCTCCCCCTTCTTCCGATATCATGTCTGTTCCATACAATGCGTCGTACAAGCTTCCCCATCTTGCGTTGGCTGCATTCAAAGAGAATCTCGCATTCATTACCGGAACAACAAGTTGAGGTCCTGCTATCTCACTTATCTCCGGATCTACTTCCGCGGTTGTTATCTGAAAGTCCTCTGACCCTTCAACCCAATAACCAATCTCTTTAAGAAAGGTTTTGTATTCTTCGTGATTATGTTTTTGACCTCTTCTATCAAGATGCCATTGATCTATTTGTTTCTGTAGGTCTTCTCTGTCTTTAACAAGTGATTTATTCCTGGGTACAAATTCCTCTACTATATGGTTAAAGGAATCCCAGAATTCTTCATCACTGATATTCAGACCCGGAAGTATTTCTTCAGCCAGCAGCTTTTCTAATTGTTTCGCAACTTGTAAATTTCCATATTGACTTCGTTCCGTCATCTTTACCCCTTACTAATAATCTAAACTTGAAGAATCATGAAATCTTAGTTTCATATTTTTTTATGCTTTAAAAGAGTATATCCTAGTATTTCTATATCGAAACATGCCAGATAAAAAAAATCAAAAAGTAGGCATCACCGAGGTGGTGTTAAGGGATGGTCACCAATCTCTTTTAGCAACAAGATTTACGCTTGCTGACATGTTACCCATTGCAAAGAAATTAGACCAAGTCGGCTATTGGTCAATTGAGTCCTGGGGAGGAGCAACTTTTGATTCATGCATTAGGTATCTCAATGAAGACCCTTGGGAAAGACTTAGGGCATTAAAAAAGGCTATGCCTAATACACAACAACAAATGCTCTTAAGGGGACAAAACCTAGTTGGTTATAAGCATTATTCCGATGAGACCGTTTCTTTATTCATTCAAAAAGCAGCAGAGAATGGCATAGATGTTTTTAGAGTGTTTGATGCTCTGAATGACTTTAATAATATCGAATTTGCTCTTAAACAAGTTAAAGAGAATGGCAAGCACGCTCAAGGTGCGATGGCTTACACTACCAGCCCTGTACACAATTTAGAAACTTGGTTGGATTATGCAAAAAAAGTAGAAGATTCAGGTGCTGATTCTTTTGCTATCAAAGATATGGCTGGAATCCTTAAGCCTTATGATGCCTTTGAATTGGTAACTGCTCTTAAAGATAAATTAAGCATACCGATACATATGCAATGTCATGCAACCACTGGTATGTCTACTGCCTCAAATTTGAAAGCAATTGAAGCGGGAATTGATAATATCGATACTTCTATTTCTTCCATGAGTATGACTTATGGTCACTCAGCCACTGAAACTTTGGTTAGTATGCTTTCTGATCGAGAAGCTGATCTTGGCTTAGATATAAATCTGTTGGGTGAAATCTCAGACTATTTTAGAGTTATTAGAGAAAAATATTCTGAATTTGAAGGCTCTCTTAAAGGGGTAGATTCGACCATGTTAATTAAGCAAGTACCGGGGGGGATGTTATCTAACTTAGAATCGCAATTAAAAACCATTAATCAACAAGATAAATTGGAGAAGATAAAAGACGAAATTGCCAAGGTTAGAGAAGATTTTGGTTTCCCTCCTTTAGTCACTCCTGTTTCCCAAATAATAGGAGCGCAATCTTTACTGAACGTAACTGAGAACTCTAAATACGGAAGTCTTACTTCAGAAACTAAAAAACTTTTACTTGGGGCTTACGGTAAATTACCTGGAAAGGTAAAAGAGGAAATTGTAAAAAAAGCTTCTGAAGATCCACCCGAACAAGAAAGTGAGATGAACCTAAAGGAGATAGCTGAAGAACTAAAGACCATTTGCAGCAAAAACAATCTTCCAGACTTGTCTGGCAATACTGAAAGCTTATTAACTTACACTCTCTTTTCAAATACTGCTGTTAACTTCTTCAAGGAAAGAAATTTTTAGATAGCTAATTACCTGGATCCTTGTCCATCATCAATCTTAATAAATGTACCAGTTACGCACTCGGATGAAGGCGAAACAAGAAATAACAAGGTTGAATCCATTTGTGCAGGATCACATATTCTCTTTCTAGGAAATCCTAGACTGATATCCCCTATTCTCTCTAGCATTCCGTCCAACATTTCAGAAGAGAAACAACCTGGCGCTATGCAATTTACATTTATGTTATATCTCGCCCATTCAGTAGCTAGAGCTTCAGTTAACCTAACAACACTTGCCTTTGTTATTGAATAAAGAGAAGCCGCTGATTGAGGTGTAGTATTAAATGCTGCCATAGATGAAATATTTACCATTCTCCCTGGAAGATTTTTATCTATTAGTCTTCTAGCCACTTCATTTGAAAGAAGATATGGACCTACTAGGTTGGTATCAATGACATTATCAACTAACTCATCAGATTGTTTGATAGCCCATTGAGCATCAGGTATACCTGCATTATTAATTAAAGTATTTACAACACCCAAAGAGTCTTCAGTCATTTGCACGGCATTTCTTATGCTCTCTCTATCAACCATATCCACTGGTATGGGTTCACAAGTTCCTCCGTCTTCTCTGATTTCTTTAGCTAATTCTTCTAATTTATCAACTCTCCTGGCTGAAATGGCTACCTTAGCCCCACATTTAGCCAACACTTTTGCGAATCTATAACCTAGACCAGAAGAAGCTCCCGTGACTAAAGCCACTTGATCACTTAAATCTATTGAAAAGTTTGGATTTGAAAATTCTGTCATTTTTAATTCTCCTATTGACGAAAGATTAATGAAAAGGTCACTGGAACTGATTTACTTATGCTTGGTAGACCCGCAATTACTCGTAAGGACTCGATACCATTAGAAAGACCCAATCTATCAGCATTTAGTAATAAAGGTTTAGAACTTGTAACTGAAAAGGACCGATCACCTAATCTAGTTACACTTAATTTTATTGGCATTGAAAATTGTTTGCTTTTAAGCTCCAGTATCCCTGTAAAGGTAAAATCTAAAGATTTTCCAACTTCAGTTAATAAAATAGTTTGTAAATCTACTCCTAGTTTAAAAGTGGCTGTGGGATAAAGCTTAGTTTCAAATAAAAGATTGGCCATTCTTTCATTACGTATAGGTATTAAGGTTTCTAAACTAGCTAGATTAATAATAACTTGAGCTTCACCATTATTTTTTACGTTACCTGAAAGGTCTTTAAAAGTATGAATTTCAGCTATATCAGATGCCTTTATTGAAATGAAATTTATCCGAGATTCCTCGTTTACCAGGTTCCAATCTGGAAATGCAGGGGTCGAAAACAAAAATAAAACGCAGAAATATAAGGGGATTTTAATTACTGATCTAAACATATTGATTTTGTAAAATATCATATCTTAAAGATCAAAATTAATGGTAGCTAAATCTTAAAGAAAAATAAGATAAGATGGTGCTTGATGTTTTTTAAAAAGATATACACTGCTTTTATTAATTCTTTTCAAGGGATTTATAAGGCTTTAAAAGAAGAATTTGCTTTCAAGATAGAACTTTTTCTTTCTGTTTTTTTAATTCCTGCTTCCTTTTTTATTGGGAACAATGCTATTGAAATAATTCTTTTATCTGGAAGCACCCTTTTCATACTTTTAGTAGAGTTGGTAAACACTTCACTAGAAACCACCTTAGATAGAATTAGTTTAGAAGAAAATGATTTAACGAAGTATGCAAAAGATTTAGGTTCGGGAGCCGTCCTCATTTCACTAATACTTTGGTTGGTAACTTGGTCTTTAATAGTTATTTACTAGACAATAAAGTCTGAACATCATACAAAGAAGTCTTAATAAGGAAATTCATAAAATGCATCCTCCTGAAACCGTCTTAATGCGTACCAAGCTAGCTTTTGGTATTGGAGCATCTGGGGAAGCGGGAACACTATGGATGTTCAATGCACTTACTTTTTTCTTTTATAACCAAGTTCTAGGACTCCCTCCTGATTTAGCGGGATATGCTGTTGCCATTGCCATAGTTTTCGATGCCATCACTGATCCAGTTATGGGCTCAATTTCTGACAGATTCAGATCAAAGTATGGCAGGAGGCATCCTTTTATGTTTGCTGCTCCAGGTCCCATCTTAATTGCTTTGTTTTTTATATTTAATCCCCCAGGTTCTGTGGAGAGCAATTTTCAGCTATTTGCTTGGTACACATTTTTTACCATCATGTTAAGAGTAAGCTTAACTTTGTTTACCGTCCCGCACCTAGCTTTAGGAGCAGAACTTTCTGATGACTATGATGAACGTTCTAAGGTCATGAGCTACAACACTTTGTTTGGTTATGTCGGTGTAGTTTTCATGCATGTTTTTGTTTGGTTCATCATTTTTGATAATTTTGAAGGCGGGCAGAGAAATATAGAAGCCTATACACCGATAGTAATTTATGCATCAGTTTTGATAGCAATATGTATTTTAGTTTCTGCATGGTTTACCAAAGACCAAATTCCTTTTTTAAAAAAACCCCCTGATGATGGTGAAAGAATAGGCTTTATAAGACTTGTTAAGGATATGAAAGGTGCCATGTCTAACAAGAACTACCTAAATTTACTTATTGGCCTCTTCTTTTTATCTGTCCTAATAGGCACTCATGAGACTTTAGGTCTATATATGGTTACCTTTTTCTGGGAACTAACCCCTTATCAAATTGGCTTTTTAATTATCAATAATATTATCGGTTATGCCCTTGGCTTTATTTTAGCTGCTAGGCTACATAGAAGATTTGATAAGAGAGCCACAATAGTTTTCACTTGCTTGACCCTTAGTATCTTTTGGTCCTCCGCTGTGACTCTTAGATTGTTCGACCTTGCGCCACTAAATACTACTTGGGAATTAGTTATTTTTATTATCTGTTTGGGTTCAATATCATCGGCAAGTGGTTCAATCTTACACATAAGTGTGATGTCAGCCTTGGCAGATGTAGCGGATGAAAATGAACTTAAAACTGGTATGAGACAAGAGGGAATCTATTATTCAGCCAGAGCTTTCTTCGGAAAAGCCTCTAATGCTTTTGGGCATGTAGTGGCTGGATTAGCTTTAAAATATATTGGGTTTCCTGAAAATGCAATTCCTGGTGAATTGTCCAGCGACATGATATTTAACCTTGGAATAATTGATGGGCCCTTTGCTATGGTTTGGGGGTTTATAGCAGTCTTTTTTTACTATCGTTACGGAATTAATAGAAAATATCATGCTCAAATACAAGAACAACTAAGACTTAAGAAAAGTGCTCAAAACTCTTCAAATCAACCTGAATCTGTATAATGCGAGCTGAAATAACCGGATATTTTTTGAAATGAAAAAAGGTCAACAAAAAAAAGTAACTAAAATAAGAACAAAACCTTCAAGAAAACAGGCTGAGGAAGCTGTAAAAACTCTAATTAAATGGGCTGGAGATAATCCTGATAGAGAGGGTTTAATAGAGACACCGAAAAGAGTAGTTAATGCTTACAAAGAATTCTTTGGTGGTTATAACAGTGATCCTGAACAAGTTCTATCTAAAACTTTTGATGAGGTTGAAGGTTACGATGAAATGGTCATAGTTAGAGATATCGCAATTGAATCTCATTGCGAACATCACATGGTGCCTTTCATTGGTATTGCTCATATTGGTTACATCCCTAATAAACGTATAGTTGGCATAAGTAAACTAGCTAGAATTGCAGATGTATTTGCCAAACGTCTCCAGACTCAAGAAACAATGACTGCTCAAATAGCCGATACTATTAATGAAGTGCTTAAACCAAAAGGAGTGGCAGTAGTAATAGACGCACAACATCAGTGTATGACCACGAGAGGTACTCACAAAAGTGAAAGCAGCACTATTACTAGCAGGATGTTAGGTTTATTCAGGACTAACTCAAATACAAGAAATGAATTTATGAATCTCATAAATTCAGCAAATAATTAAACTTTTAACTTGTCTTCGTCAGACACGTCATTTAACGAATCCTTTATTCTTGCTTCAAGTTCTGAGATCAGAAAAAAAATACTTTCTGATCAAGGCTTTGATTTTATTGTACAAAAATCAGAGGTTGATGAAGAAATACTCAAAGAAAATTATAAAAATCTCCCGTTTGAAAAAAGAGCTATAAAACTGGCTTTAGCTAAGGCAAAAGAAGTTAGTGAAGCTTACCGTGATAAATACGTACTTGGAGCAGATCAAATATGTGTTTATAAAAATAATATTTTGAATAAACCAGGAAATAGAGAGAACGCAGTTAACAGCCTGAAACTATTGGCTGGAGACACTCATTACCAGTACAGCGGGATAGCTCTCTGTTTAAATGGAGAATCTCTTTGGTCATTCTGCGATACAGCAATTCTTACAATGAAAGCTCTTTCAGAAGATGAGATTAAATCTTATGTGGATAAAGACGAACCTTATCAGTGCGCTGGTTCTTATAAATATGAATCTCATGGTTCAAAGCTGTTTTCTGATGTAAAAGGTTCTCCATTCACCATTCAAGGCCTTGCTCTAACTCCTTTGCTGAAAGCCCTTGAAGATCTAGATCTCTATTTTAAAAAATAAACTTATCTGTAAGTCTGAATTGGCCTTTCAGAGCCTTCAAGTGAAAACAATACCTGCCACAATTGGAGAGTTCTGGATCTAAAATTAGCTGCACTCGATAATAACCAAAAGGTCCACATTCTATAAAATTCTTCGTCGTACTTAGATTTAAGTTTGTCGTAGTTATTAACAAAGTTTTCGTACCAACACATCAAAGTTTTATCGTAATGAGGACCGATGTTATGCCAGTCATCAAAAATAAAAATGCCCTCACTTGCTTTTGTAATTTGTTCGGCCGAGGGCATCATTCCGTTAGGAAATATATATTTCTCTACCCAAGGATCTGTAGTTGTAGTTGATTCATTTGCTCCTATTGTATGAAGCAGAAAAGCGCCATCATCTTTCAAGCATCCTCTAACAATCTCAAAAAATTCCTTATAGTTTTTATAACCTACAGCTTCAAACATACCAATTGAATAAATAGCATCAAATGTCTCATTCAAGTCGCGATAGTCCATCAATCTAAAATCAACATCCATGTTGTCTGAATTTTCTTTTGCGTAGACTATCTGCTCTTTTGAAACGGTAATCCCCACAACACTAACGCCATAGTTATTTGCAAAATGTTTTGCCGCTCCACCCCAGCCACACCCTATATCCAACACTTTCATTCCTGGCTTAAGATCTAATTTTTTTGCCACAAGGTCCAGTTTTGCAAGTTGAGATTCCTCTAAAGTCTTCACGTCCTTTGTCCAATAACCGCATGTATACATCATTGTCTTATCAAGCATCAAAGAAAAAAGATCATTACCGATATCATAATGTTGTTCAGCTACTTGGAAGGCTCTTGAAATAGATTGTAAGTTTCTAAATTTGCTTTTTACTCTGCCTAAAAAAAGAGGAATACTTTGTATTTCTGTAGACACACCTTGTTTTAAGATTTTTTCAAAAAATAGATCCAAACGTTCACAATCAAACCAACCTTTCATGTAGCTTTCACCAAAACCCAGTGAACCATTAAACAAAATACTTTTATACAAATCAGGATTATGCACAGTTATATCCCATGGACGATTCCCGTTTATCTCAACATCTATCGATTCCAGAAACTCTGAATATTTCTCAAGAAGTATTTTATTTAACATACTGATTTTCATTCTAAATTGATTTCAACGATAAAATAAACTAAATTTTACCCTCAAGATGCCAAAAATCTTTGTATAACTACCTTAAAAATAAAAAATGAGTGAAGCAAATATAGATAGGAAACATAATCAAACGGAAGAATTAGGCTTTGATCCAGACGCTTTAGCCGAAAAGTATCTGCAAGAAAGAGACAAGCGGCTTAGAGAAGACGGTAATGATCAATACCTTGAAGTAAATGGAGAATTTTCTTATTTTGTTGAAGACCCATATATTGATGAAGAAATAGAAAGAGAACCTCTTAAAGATGAGGTAGAAGTACTTATAGTAGGAGGTGGATTCGGAGGAATGTTAGCCGCTGCTAGATTAAGAGAAGCTGGAATAGACGACTTTAGGATTATTGAAAAAGCTGGAGACTTTGGGGGAACTTGGTATTGGAATAGATATCCTGGCGCTTCTTGTGACATTGAATCCTATGTCTATTTTCCTCTATTAGAAGAAACTGGTTTTATTCCTAAGAAAAAATATACAGATGCTCCGGAAACCCTTAACTACTGTCATATTCTTTCTAAGAAATTTAAACTTTATGAAAATGTATGTTTTCAAACTGAAGTAACTTCTACTAAATGGGATGAAGAAACACAACGATGGACTGTTCATACGAATAAAGGTGATGCCATCAAAGCTAAATATGTAGTCCATTCTAATGGACCCTTAAATCGACCGAAGCTTCCAGCTATAAAAGGCATAAATGATTTTAAAGGGCATACCTTCCATACCAGTAGATGGGATTATAAATATACTGGCGGTTCTTCTCTTGGGAACCTATCTAATCTGAAAGATAAAAAAATTGCTGTTATTGGGACGGGTGCTACTGCTGTGCAATGCGTGCCTCATTTAGGAGAAGCTGCTGAAAAACTATATGTTTTTCAAAGAACCCCCTCCTCTATAGATATAAGAAACAATAAAGAAACGGACTCAAATTGGCTAACTAATCAAAAACCTGGATGGCATAATGAAAGGAGAAATAACTTTGAATCACTTCTAACAGGCGCGCCTGTAAAAGAAGACTTAGTATCCGATGGCTGGACAGAAGCATTTAGACTTTTATTTGGTAGTGTAAGAAGTAAAGCCCCTTCTAAATTAAGAATGTTTTCTTGGGCGGTCACTTCTTTAGCCTCCTCAGAAATGTACAAACTAGGTCTCAAACAATACATGACAAATAAAGCCATGACTCACATGGATATAAGAAATGCCATGCAAATGGCTGATTATCAAAAAATGGAAAAGGTAAGATCTCGTGCTGATGAAGTGGTTCAAGATAGAGATACAGCAGAATCATTAAAACCATACTATAACCAATTCTGTAAGAGACCTTGCTTTCATGATGAGTATCTACAAACCTTTAATCTTCCTAGTGTGGAACTCATAGATACTGACGGTAAAGGGTTAAGTGAAATCTCAGAAAAAGGTATTATTTTTGAAGGCAAAGAATACGAAGTGGACTGTATTATTTTTGCAACAGGTTTTGAAGTAGGAACTGACTACAGCAGAAGAGCTGGTTATCAAATCTATGGTGTAGATGGCATTTCAGTTTCTGAAAAATGGCAAGATGGTCTATCAACTTTTCATGGTATGCATTCAAAAGGATTCCCAAACTGTTTCTTCTTTGGACCTGCTCAATCTGGTTTTACTGCTACTTATACATATTCTCTTGACGAACAGAGCATTCATCTTGCTTATATTCTTAAATCAGCAAAAGAGAAAGGAGTTTCAACAATTGAAGCTACTCAAGAAGCGGAAAATAAATGGGTACAAACCATAATTGATAAAGCTAGGCTTACAGCAGACTTTCAAGAAAAATGTACGCCTGGTTATTACAATAATGAAGGGAAAATTAATCAGAAACCTCAAAATGGTATGTATGGAGGGGGTCCTATAGAGTTTTTTGCTTTAATGAAGAAATGGAGATCAAAAGGTAGCCTTGAAGGTCTTGAGTTAACTAAACAATAAGTCTTTAAAGTATTTTCTGTGCATATTCTTAGTCTCACTAAATCACCAAGTGAGAATGAAGTTAAGGAAATGCACTTAATCAATCAGGAAAATATCCCGGAACTTGGTGATGTACCTGAACTAGAAGATTTTAAATTACGCGTTAGTTGGTGTGAAAATATCTTTGTTTATAAACACGAAGATATTATTAAGGCTTTTGTGCTTTGTATGAGAGAAGGACAGGATTACAACTCTCCAAATTATCAATATATATCTAACCGATTCCAAAATTTTCTTTATGTTGATCGAATTGCTGTACAAGAAGAATTGAGAGGAAAAGGAATAGGTGAGAAAATTTATTCCACTGTTATAGATAAAGGTAAAGAGAATAACTTAGATATTCTTTGTGAAGTAAATACCAGGCCTTTAAATGAGCCTTCAATAGCTTTTCACCAGAAAATGGGGTTTGAAGAGATAGGTACTAATGATTTTGAAAAAAATAGTGTCGTTTATTTACGAAGACCTTGTACTAAATAATGAATCCCGAACTTAAAAAAATATTTACCGTTGATCCTTTTGAGGAGATGAACCAAAAAGTACCCGGTGAAGTTTGCAACCTCCTTAAAGGTAAATGGGTTCAAGGTGAGACTTTTAGGAAGGATATACCGGATCCAATAAATGGAGAGAATTTTTTAAATGTCCCGGATACCATTGAATACACAGAATTCATCAACAATCTAGAAATATGTCCTAAAAGCGGTCTACATAATCCGCTAAAGAATGTAGAAAGGTATTTGATGTTAGGTAAAGTATGTGCAAAAACTGCTGAAATATTAAGGGAAGAAGAAGTAGAAAAATATTTCGTTAAATTAATCCAACGAGTCATGCCGAAAAGTGACTCTCAATGTCTAGGAGAAGTAACAGTTACCAGAATTTTCTTTGAAAACTTCTCAGGTGATAACGTACGGTTTTTGGCTAGAAGCTTTTCCAATCCAGGTGATCATTTAGGACAGGAATCATCTGGTTATAGATGGCCTTTTGGTTCTGTATGCGTAATTGCACCTTTTAACTTCCCACTAGAAATACCCGCTCTCCAAGTAATGGGTGCACTTTTTATGGGGAACAGACCTTTAGTAAAGGTAGACTCAAAAGTCAGCGTAGTATTTGAACAGCTTTTAAGGCTATTAATTCATTGTGGTTTGCCTGCTGAAGATGTTGATTTCATCAATTGTAAAGGCCAAGTAATGGGTGAATTGGTGAAAAAGAGTGAAAATAAAATTAGACTTCTACAATTTACTGGTTCAAAAGAAGTAGCTAATAAATTAGCAGTTGATTCTAAAGGTAAAATTAGAATAGAAGATGCTGGTTTTGATTGGAAAATTATTGGACCTGATTATGATCCTGAATGGTCTGAATATGTGGCTTGGCAATCTGATCAAGATGCATATAACGCCTCAGGACAGAAATGTTCAGCGCAGAGTATTTTGTTTATTCATGAAAACTGGGAGAAAGATCTTATACCCAGATTAGTTGATTTAGCTTCAAAGCGAGAGCTTAAAGATCTGGATATTGGACCTGTACTGACTTGGTCAACTTCACAATTAAAAGACCATATTAATTCTTTACTTAAGATTGAGGGGTCAAAGTTATTGTTTGGTGGAGAAGAGTTAAGTGCTCACTCAATACCTGTTGTCTATGGGTCTATTCAACCAACTGCAGTGCAAGTTCCCATTCAAGAACTTTTAACAGATAACTTTGAACTAATAACTAAAGAAGTCTTTGCGCCTTTTCAAGTTGTAGTTTCCTATTCAGATGAAGAAGTCGATAAAATTATAGAAATTCTTGAAAAAATAACTCAAAACTTAACTGCTGCGATAGTTAGCAATGATACTTTTTTTCAACAAAATATATTAGCTAATACCGTGAACGGTACTACCTATACTGGAATGAAAGCGAGAACGACGGGAGCACCCCAAAATCATTGGTTTGGGCCATCAGGTGACCCAAGATCAGCTGGAATTGGAACTCCAGAAGCTATTAT
>UINC01000371.1_pt1 | contig 14875 bp, 5 predicted proteins | sample 5385821 | NCBI WGS metagenome assembly UINC01 (sample SAMEA4666929, study PRJEB26691) | marine metagenome | isolation source: Pacific Ocean | place: Pacific Ocean | collected 2011-10-13 | reverse complement strand
AGATTGTTGGTAGGTGGCCATGGAGCAGAGAGAAACATATTCCCTCAATCTTAGCTGCAAAAGAGCATCAAATGAATGCTCTTGCTTTTGATATTTTTTTTATTGAACGGCAAGAGAGAAAACTGGAATACAATGATGTTACCAGTATCAATGACAGCGTTTTAACATTAAAAGCGATTAAGGATCTTTTTCCTGATCCAGATATTGATCTAGCAAATGCGGCAGCAGATGCAAAAAATATATACTTCGGGTATACCTTCTTCCCTCAGCCTTCAAAAAAAATGCCAGTAAAAAAACGAACTCAAGAAAAAGATGCCAGACTAATGATCTTAGAAGAGAAAGGGTTTTTTAAAAAAATAATACCTGAAGAATTTGAAACCATTAATGATTTTTATGATATTGATCCCCCTGTAGACGATTTGATACAATCAAGTAAAGGTACCTACTTTTTTCAAACTGTGGCAGAGGACGATGGAATAAGTAGAAGATATCCTCTTGTTGGAAAGTATGAAGACCGCCTGTTCCCTAATGCAGGCCTTGCGCTAGCGCTTGATCATTATGGCGTAAGCTTTGAAGATGTTGAAATTATTCCAGGAAAACATCTACGAATACCACTCCCCTCTCCTGATGAGCATAGCAGTTCTAGCATTCGTATTCCGATCGATAAAAGGGGTCTGATGCAGGTGAACTGGGCTGGCAAGTGGGAAGATGAAAATGGGGAACATGACTTCACCCACTATCCTTACTGGGTGCTTAAAAAATTCAGAGAGAGTGAGTACAACAATTATGTAATGTCAAAAATCAAAGAGCTGGCAAACTCTGACCCTGCCCTTCAAGGAGCAAAGAACTTAAAGGCTCTTATGAAAGCTGCTTTAAAAGAAAAATTTGCAACCAAAAAGGATGTCATTAAATCAATAAAACAACTTGCTATGTCCGGACAAATGGAGTCGTATATCCTAAAAACATCAGGATCCAAAACGGGCGAACAGTTTTTTGGGAGCATGGGCCGAAAAGCAAAGCCTCCGATGATCAAAATGTATAATGAAATAAAAAACTCGAACACAGTTGCCAAAGAGCTAGTCATAGACCATAATATTACACTTGATGGACTTCTAAAAGATAAAAGACTAGTCTATACTCCACCCATAAAAGACTATGTTATAACCAGCTTCAATAAACTAAAAAGCGATATAAGCTCTTTATCAAAAAGCACAAAAGATGAAAAATATAAAAAAATACTAAAAAAATCTTTGGTTGAGATTTCACAGTTAGAACGAAATTTTCTTATCGTACAAAACCTTAATAGGCATGCCCTAACCGATCAGCAGCGACCTTTATATTTCTTCCCGAGTAAAGACAGAATAGTAGTAGGAAACATAAAAAAGAATACCGCCAGACCCATTGTTCCTTTTGAATTTTATAATAAAAAACTTCTTTATGGATTAACCGCTCCGGGGACATCAGACCTAGGATCACAGCCGTTTAATGGTAGCTATCCAATGGTGGGGCTTCACGCAAACGCGCTTAATACAATTCTTTCTGATATATTCATTACCAGAACGCCTAAGTATATTGTTTCACTGGTTTTATTATTATTGGCCGCACTATTGGCCTTTGGCATACAAAAACTTAGCCCTGCAATAGGCGGTGCAGCAGTAGGTGGTCTTGTATTAGTATATGTAGTGACTGCCTTTTGGATATTTACTAACTATTACATCTGGCTGGACTTGTTTGCTCCTATTGCAACAGTTGGCCTTGGTTATTTAGGTATAACAGTCTATAACTACATCCAAGAAGAGAAAAACAAACAATTCCTAAAATCATCATTTGGAACATACATCTCTCCAGAACTGATTGATGAAATGTATGACAGTGGCCAAGAGCCTGAGCTTGGCGGAGAAGAAGGATACCACACTGCATTTTTTACGGATATACAAAGCTTCTCAGCGTTTTCGGAGAAACTCTCCGCAAGCGACTTAGTGAGCCTGCTCAATAATTATCTTACAGAGATGACTGATATTTTGATGGAAAATAACGGCACACTAGACAAATATATTGGTGACGCTATTGTTGCATTTTATGGGGCTCCTCTAGATATAAAAGACCATGAGCTTTTGGCTTGCAGGACCGCGATCAAGATGCAGGAACGTTTGGCAGAACTTCGTGAGCAGTGGCAGGCAGAGGGTGACAGATGGCCAGAGATCGTCCACCATATGCAAAACCGAATCGGGATCAACACGGGCCAAATGGTAACCGGGAATATGGGATCTGATTCACGAATGAATTATACGATGATGGGTGACACTGTAAACCTGGCTGCCCGGCTAGAAAGCTCTGCAAAGCAGTATGGTATATACATACAGATAGCAGACAGCACCTATGAGTCCGTTAAAGATCAGGTCGTCATTCGGGCACTAGATTTTGTAAAAGTAATGGGTAAGGAAGAGCCTGTAAAAGTTTATGAATTAATATCAGAAGTAGGTCAAGAGCCAGAGCCCTACAAAAAAATTCTTCCCGCTTTCCACGAGGCAATTGCATACTACTTTAACCAAGACTGGGAAAAAGCGATTGAAGCGTTTAAAGCAGCAGATGAGCTCGAGGAGATGTTCGCAGGAAGAAAGACAAATCCGAGTAGAATATATATTCCTCGATGCGAACACTTTAAGGTAAATCCACCTGGAGATGATTGGGACGGTGTCTGGACCCTCACCTCTAAATAGGTCTATGATACTAAATAGAAAATTTTTCCTTATATTATTCTTAATAATTTTTTTCTCAGAAAAAGATTTATTTGGACAGGACCTATTTGATTTTGATGAATCACTAAGCTCCGTAATTAAGCAATCTACAGCATCGAATATTGGTGTAGCTGATATCAACAATGATGGTATAAATGATCTTGTCGTGTCTGGCTTTGATGACCAAAACGAGGGCGGCCTTTTCCTAGATATTTATAACGTAACAACTGAAGGTGCTATAGACACTTTCCAGCTTGATATAGTAAGCAGCTTATTTGGTTATATCAGGGAAGATTATTTTTCATATTACATCGGTGGAAATGGCGGCCTAGATCTCGGAGACTTTGACAACGATGGGCTGGTTGACATTTTATTGCACGGTGCAGAAAATTTATTTCTATCAAAAAACTTAGGAAGCTCTGTTTCAACAAATAATTATCTGCCGTCGTATGTTCGGGAAAGTCTGGTTAATAGCAGCGCACAATGGGGAGATATTAACCTTGATGGCAATCTGGATATCTTCTGGGCTGGCATCAAGGTATACCAAAATAAACCCTATATTACAAACAAACTTCTTTTAAATATTGGAGATGACTTTGAGTTTGAAACAATGGTCATGCCAGACCTTCATAATGGTGCCGTAGCCTGGAGCGATATAGACCTTGATGGCGACCTAGACCTTCTTATAAGCGGAGAATCTGTCAACACCAGGTCTGGATCTACTAGGCTGTATAAGAATGATCCGCTAGGCAGGCTAGCTGAAGACACAAACCAAGAAATAATGGCACTAAAAGCTACAGCAATATGCTTCTCTGATCTTGATCAAGACAGTGACCCTGACCTTGTGCTATCTGGGTGGGACCCGATTGAACAAAACTTAAAAACAGTGGTCTATGTCAATGAGCCAACCGGAACATTTAGGCTAGCAGATCAGCAGATTAATTTTGGTACAGTATTTGGTACGATTGAAGCAATAGATGTCAACCTTGACGGCTGGAAAGATCTTGCAATTAGTGGTGGCACTGAACACACAATAGTAGAGGACTCATACTATGATCTAACAAATATTCAAACAACAAGCCAGGGTGATACTCTAAGTGCAGACACTGTATGGTATTATGAATACAGGGACAGCGTTTCAGCCTTAGGTGGTAAGATTTATCTTAATGAGGCAAGCAATACTATTAGTTTCAATGAGTCTCAAACATTCAACGGCACACGCACAATATCATTCAGCGATATCAATCAGGATAATATCCCAGATCTTGTTTGTTCAGGGACAACAGAAATTGGAGAAAGAGACAGCGCCTTTGTCGCTGTTTATATTAATACTATAGAAGGGACTAATTCTGAACCTGATCCTCCTGAGGTGCTTGAATCGTTCGCAATTAGCAATCGAGCAATATTTAACTGGGGCAGCGGTTCAGACAATGTAGACCCCGATCAAAGTCTACAATACAATCTGAAAATAGGTACCTCTTCTGGGGCTAGTGACCTTTTATCATCAGGGACCTCATTTAATAGTCCGAATATTGGCCCAAGACTAATCCGAGAGTTTACAAATATCCCCTGGGGAACCTATTACTGGAGCGTTCAAACGGTTGATGCGTCGGGTATTGTATCTAGCTGGTCTCAAGAAAATGAGCTGTTTATTCCTAGAATAGTTAATTCTACCCAGTCCCTTCCTGGATACTCATTTGGGGTCTCAAGATGGAGCGATATTAATGATGACGATCTTCTTGATATTTCAATCAGTGGAAACCTTTTTAGCGGATCAAGCCTAACACAAATATTCATGAACCAGGATGGACTCCTTGAGCCTTCTGCTTATTCTGGGTCAATAAAAAATACTTACGGTGGCCACATAAGTTTTGCTGACTATACTAATGATGGAAAGCTAGACATATCACTATCGGGGTTTCACACCAGTGATTGGAACGACACATATCCGGCAACATTCTTTTATAAGCTAACAGATAACGGATATGCATGGGACGGACAAGCTGGCCTTCAGTATTATGCTGCTGGGTATGAAGCCGGATACTTAGGCGGATATAATAATCATGACTGGGGAGATTATGATAACGATGGAGACCTAGACCTGGCAATAGGGGGAGTCAGTTATTATGGACAAATTATTCTAGGAATTTATAATAATCATGGCGGAATACTTTCGTTAGACACTACGCAAACAAATCTTGTACCAGGATATCCTATGCAGACGAAATGGAGTGATATTAATAATGACGGGCATGTTGACCTTTTTACATCTTCTGGGCAGTTTATACAATCTTATCTGAATGATGGAAATGGAATAATGCTCCAATCGGAGGATCATTTTATCGCACTAGGAATAGTCGCTGGAGGAGTATCAATCGCGGATTTCAATAGTGATGGATATGATGATTTTGTTTTAGCAGGACAGCGTCCTGATAATGGATCATTAATTACACACATATACAAAAATAACAATGGGGATGGTTTTATTCTTCATCAAGAACTACAGGGTGCATCCTATGGGGGACTAGACTGGGGCGACTATGACAACGATGGAGACTTAGATTTCATTGGCTCTGGGACCACCACAGTAATCAATAGCTCAGACACTCTCTCTTTCCCTGTATCCAACGTCTATCAACAAAATTCTGCTGGTAATTTTGTCGCTGATACTTCTTTATATATGCTTGATAGTGTTGGTTTTTCATCCATACAATGGGGCGACTATGACAACGATGGAGACTTAGATCTTCTGATGAATGGTGAGCTGGCTAATAAAGATCTTATCACAAAAGTATATGAAAACCTTGAGTCTGTAAACAATGCTAATGTCGGACCAAGTAGACCCGTAATGTTATTAGACTCTGTAAGCGTAGACACCGTCAGGCTGAGCTGGAATAATAGTGTTGACCTGGAAAATCCATTGGGAGCTGGTAAAACGCCAACTGCAGGTATTAGGTACCAGCTGCAAATGGGTGGGGACCAAAATTATAATCTGTATGCAAACACACACTCTATAATCTCAGGTAAATATGGTACTGGTACGATGGGAACATTAGCAAAAAATAATCGATTGATTAAATCTATACCAGAAGGAAGGTACCAGTGGAGAGTTAGAGCAATGGATTATGGCCTAGGCGTTTCAGCGTGGTCTGACTGGGATTATTTTTATATTGACCAGACCGCTCCGGTTGTAGAAACAATACAGGCTAACTATGGCGTGAGTGGTCAAATAATTTTAGTCGTTAACTTTGCAGAAGAGTTTGAGATGGACAATGACACGCCTACTGCTGATCCCTATGTTTATGCCACACACCCTGATATGGATGATATTAATGAGGATGGTGTAAGTGATACGCTTTTAGCAGTAAAACAAAGCTACAGCGCTGACGTATGGACAGGACTGCTTACCCTTCCTGAAAGATATGTTGGAAAAGCAATAAAGATCCATGTGTCAAACGCGACCGATATGCGCGGAAATACAATGGTGAGTGCAAGCTTTTTTAAGACCCCAGAAAAAATTATTTCTCAGGCCGGTGGAACCGTGATCAGCTCTGATGGAAATGTGTCTGTACTTTTTCCTCAAAATGCGGTTTCAGAAGATATTTCGGTTTCCATTAGCCTGCTTAATACATCAGACACTTTAGACTCAAACGCTATCTCGAACTATTATACTATTACTCCCTCAGAAATTCAGCTTAACAAGCCTACAATTCTTCGGATTGCCGTGCCTAGTCAATTTGCGGACTTAACTGGAAATAATTATAACCCTTACATTGGACATATTAATATTTCTACTGGTGCCATATCTCCACTAGGCGGATCTATAATTAGTGTAAACAACAAACCATATATTCAGTCACAATTATCAGAGTTGGGGGTCTATGGAGCATTTAGATCAGACAGCACAATTAATGTAGACTCTCTAGACATAGAAAAAATAATCTGCCAACCTAGAATATTTTCACCAGCAGGGTCTGTTTTTGAGTTTCCACATACGAATATTTTATTTGACCTTACAGAGACAGATAATGTTACTGCCAGAATTTTTAACCTATCTGGGAAAATAAAGCGCACCCTAAAACCAGAACAAAAACTTGGCCCAGGAAATAATATCATTGTCTGGGATGGAAAAGACGCAGATGGGAGTGTGGTCCCTAGCGGGCTTTATATTGTGACTCTTGAGTCCTCAAGCTCGATGCTTAAGACAACCGTTGGGGTCCTAAATCGATGAGATATTTTATATTATATATATTGATTCTATCTTCAATGGTGGTCTCCCAGGAACAGCTTTTTGTTGGCACAAGGCCGCTGGGAATGGGTGGAGCCTTTATCGCTGTCGCTGATGATGGAAATACCATAACCTGGAACCCGGCAGGTCTTCCTCGCCTTCGTAGAAAAGAGTTCACCTCCAGCTATGCAGATCTTTATGCGATGAGCATTACCCACTCTTATGCGGGTGTCGTCTGGCCATTCGGTGATCGTATCGCCATTGGGTTTGACTGGTCAAACATTGGTTTTGATGATCAAGAACTGAACTATAGTGAAAACAAACTAAATTTCTCACTAGGCTATCAGCCGTTTAAAATGCTTTCTATTGGCGGCACATTCAAATACTTGTCCAGAGATATGGGACTCGATGGAACCTCATACGGGAAAACGGCAGGGATCGGCTATGATATAGGACTTCTATTTTCTCCGTTTAAGACTATTCGTTTCGGTATGGGAGTCTATGACCTTGGTGGTACAGACGTTACCTACAAACAGAACAAGGTAGATGAAACAATTTTAGGACAAGCGTTCAAGCTAGGGATTGCCTATTTCCCTATTGATGGTCTAACACTTGCGATGGATATTGATAATGACAGGGCCCACCTTGGTGCAGAATATTTTATAAAAAATCGTATTGGTTTTCGTGCAGGATTTCAGCAGGATCTAAATGGTGAAGAAAAAATGCGTATTCCATCAGCGGGTATTACGCTAAAATTTAAGAGTATTGTTTTTGAGTATGGATATGAGGCACATCCCTATCTTGAACCAACCTACAGGTATTCAGTATCGCTACAGCTTAGTCCCGCAGTTGTAAGCATCAACTCGGCAACAATAAATCACAATCCAATATTTAGGTCTCTTCATCGATATTACGAAGGGAGCCCATTTGTAAAAGCATCCTTAAAAAATATTTCTGACTCTGAGCTCCCTGTTGATGTTTCTTTTTATATACCCACAATGATGGAAAATCCACACACCGAGTCGATCACCCTTCCGCCTAAGTCTGATGAAGAATACAATATAGGTGTCTCCTTCTCCTCTGACGTGTTAACCTCAGCAAAGGCATCGTTTGACAATCTGGTTCAGCCGGATATCAAGGTCACATATAAACAAGATGGAGAGGAGAAGCTTGCACAGAAAAAATTGGAGTCATCATACGTACTAGGAAAAGGGAAACTGACCTGGAGTGATCCAGAAATGATTGCATCCTATTTCACCACGCAGGATGTTGTCGTTGACAAATTTGCGAGGACAAACATACAGGCATACTCAGAGGTTCTAAAAAAATATTTTGGAAAAACAAATATAGGTCGGGCTATTATTTTGTATGACGCCTTGGGCTCATTCGGACTGGTATACAATGTAGACCCCTCTACCCCATTTTTACAAATATCAGATGATAAGTCTGCGTTCGACACTGTAAAATATCCTTGGGAACTTTTAGATGATAAGATTGGTGACTGTGATGACCTAGCGACTTTATATAGTACACTACTAAATAATATTGGTATCGAGACGATGTGGCTGGATGTTTTCAAGCCGGGAGAGGGACACGTATTTTTAATGTTTGACAGCGGCGTGAAACCGGATGATGTAGACCGTTTGTTTTTGGATAGAACTGAGGTCGCTATCGTAGATAATAGGGTCTGGATACCCGTAGAAGCGACCCTGGTAGGAAAACCGTTTTTTAGCGCATGGAAGCAGGGAGCACTAAAATATTCTCAGATGAAAGCTGATCAATTTATTAACGAAATCAGTATGACCAAGGCAATGGCAAAATACCTGCCTGGTTCGATCACACCTGAAGAAGTATATATACCAGACCCTACCGGAGTAAGTGACCTTTTGGAGGAAGATATCAGGCAGTATATTAAGTGGCTTGATCAGGTTGTTGCAAAAGGGATTGAGGGGAAGCTTGAGACAGCAGATGACTACTATGACGTGGCCGTACTCTATATGGAATTCGGTCGATATCAGAGTGCGATTGATAATCTGAATACGGCCATAGGCATTACACCCAACTTCCCTGATGCTCTAAACACACTGGGGGTCTGCTACACCAAGCAAGAAGAATATGAAAAATCCATTGAGCTTTATAATCAAGCACTAGACCAACAAGCAAACCATCCGGGGTTTATGCTAAACATTGCTATCTCTGAGTTTATGCTAGGGAATAAAGGGTTGGCAAAACAGAAGTATGATGAGGTCGTGGCTATAGCTCCATCATTTTCTGGAAAGCTTGAAGATATCCTAGGTGCGGCAAAGGCTTCTTCTGGGTCAGTTACAAGTGCAAACACCATTAGCCTATCCGCTGATCTTGAGGCTGACTTAGATGCAGAATCATCAAAAGGATTAAACGAGTTAAAGGAATCTGCGCCAAAAATGGAGCCTGAGGCCGTGCAACGCGCCTCATACAGGGCAAGAAGAGCGAAGAGTGATAACGCTGTTGGAATAACTTTCGCACAGATCGGAAACAATGCAATGGCAGTAGACTACTTTAAAAAAGCAATCGAAAAAGATCCTGATAATCCAGAGTATAAAATCAATCTCGCAGTGGCCTTATATAGAGTAAGAAAATATGAACGAGCACTAGAAATTTTTGAAGAAGTAAAGCTAAACAATCCAGAAACTATTGGCCAGGTAAGTTTTATTGAAAGTATGGGTGAAAAACCCTCTAAATACAAAAAATTTGATTAATATCCTGCAATATCGTAATATCCGGAACATGAGAAAGTATCTAATTATATTACCTATACTGTCGATTTCCTTTATCCTGGGTCAGGATGACGAAGACCTTAATATGGACGATCTCTGGGACACTACTGTCTGGGAAGAGATTGAAGAAATTAACGAGGTAGAAGGTGAAGTAGAGCAGGTTGTTACCGTGGCTGGTGTCCGAGGAGCAGAGGCTGAGGATGAGGCCCTACACCATCTCTACTATAGAAAGTCTATGAAGGGGCCGAATAAAATGGAGCTCCAATCTGCCCTGGGAAAATTGATGAAGACCCTCGCTCGTTTAGAGAAAAAAGATATGAACCACGCTAAGATTCCAGAGGTAAGACACTATATGATACAGATCTATCGCAAGCTAGGTGATGAGGAAACTGCAAAGGCAAAAGAAAAAGAGCTTGTCGCAATAGCCCCTGACTCAAAGTGGGCAAAAGCTTACTCTAATAAGTAACTACTTATTTCTCAATCCTTAATCCAAATCCGGCTCTCATACCGGTAGCACTGTTAAATAGTCCTCCCTCTTGTCCTCCGGCTATATCCATAATAAATGAGCCCATTTTAATGCTTAGTCCAGTGCCCCAGCTGAAACCATAATGTCCGCCAAGAGATATACCTAAATAAAACGGAACCTTAGACCCTGGAAAAAATTCCGATCCTAGTGAAATAGTTGGCGACTCACTCGCCCAATAAGTGTCTCCAACATCTATACGCAAATTCGCATCTAGAACGGCCCAGTCTTTTGCAAGATAGGATCCACTCAGATTAATAGACATCGGGAGGCTCGTCTTATAGCTTACAGATTCTCTTATCTCACTCTGGTCTAAATACTCTGATACTGAATCTGATTCAGAGATTTCTTCAGCAGTGATTTCACCAGCAGAACTTGCGGTGTACCTCTCTCCAGATTTCCAATTAATTGATGCGATCAGGTTATCAATACTTGCACCAACAGTGAGCCTGTCATCTATCTCGGTGATGATACCTAGGTCAATACCAAAACCATAAGATAATGATATTTTTGGAGTTCCTGTGTCTATGTCAAAAGGAATAGAGCTATTTATTTCTATGTCTGTATCGATTAACGTATGCTCACCGGTACCTTGCAAAATTCCAGAAACATTTTCTGTATGTATCTCAGCAAGTCCGACTAATAAGTTGGCACGAACACCGGCATAACTTTCCCTGCCAAAAGGGACAATACCTGGTTTTAAAACAAAGCCCCTGGAGTATGAAACAGGCAAATAGGTAATATGCTCAATCTCTAAGTCAGACAGATCTAGCACTTCCCCACTTGGCAGCCCCTTAAATGGAAGTTGAGTAAGTCCACTAGGAAGATTTATTGATGTATAGCTCCGAACCTGACCAAGCCCAATCACATTTGGTCCAAAACTAATATTAACGATTGGTAGGCTTGAGGCCAGAGGCAACTGCACGTTCACATCATCAGAGAGTCCGTCTAAAAACTTTTCTTTTTGTTCCGGGTCTCTTAGGTCTCTGCCGCCAAACAATTGATCGTTGATCCAGTCAGGGGTTATGACTCCGCTTCCTAAACCAAAGGCGAGACTAATCAGGCTCATACTAAACTGAGGATTCGAATTAGGAAGCTCGATAGATATTGATTCAGCAACCTCAGAGCTGTCAATAGTCTCAGCGATTTCAATTATCTCTTCAATATTAATTTCTTCACTCTCATTAGATAAAGAATCTTCACTAGCTTCTTCAAAATCATCAAACTCTGCAAATTCAGAGTCTACGGTGTCCGTGTCTACAATATTTTCTTCAATCACTTCTTGTTCAATCTCATCAGAAAAATCAGAGACTAGTGAGTCTACAGACTCTTCTATAGTGTTGAGCGTGTCCGCGTCTACAGTCGTTGCAAGATATCCTAGTGTTGCTGGATTATGAGAAATATTAAGCTGACCAACCATACGCAGTTGCCTGGCACCAACTGTTCCTATGTCTATTGGGTTTGACTGACCAAACAATATAGAAAATAATAATGCGGGAATAATGATACGGATCATACTATTCACCACTCACCAAAGTTGATAGGTCTATTGATGCTGAAATGCCATCTATGGTTATCTTAAGCGTGTCCGTACTCAGAAACCTTACTGGCTGGTCACCGCTAGAAACAATCCTGATCTGAGGCTGGATCCAATTTGGAGACCGGTTTAAAAGCTCAAACGCATCCTCATCCAATGACAATGTATCAATCACACTAGCATCAGTAGTAAATGTAAACCCTGAGATCAAAGTGTCTGCATTGCCACTGACTAGTGACAATGAATCTGGAGCCATCAACACGGAAAGGTCAGCACCAAAACCCCACTGATTATCAATACTTAGTATGAGCCCAATATCCATGATTTCATCTGGGATACTTAGGCTGTCCCCCTCTTCCACAAGCTCTGCAGGGTCCGGACTGATTACCGCATCTACGTCCACAATAAACATTAGAGGAGCTCGCACACTCATCACACCTGAGAGTGAGTCATCACTGGCTACCGTTCCGACAGAGTCAATGTTACCTACCTCGGCTGAGCCGCGCGCTACAATCCGGTCTGGTCTGATATTAATAAGCTCTGACGCTCCAGGTACCTGGACGCTGGGATCAGCATGAATATTTTGACTTACGTTTTTTACTACAGAGTCACCGTTAGAATCATTGTAAGCTGTTATACTTAGATCAAGATAAACCGGGAGGTCTATGCTAGAGGTAAAATCAAGGACCATCTCTACATCCTCAAAATCAAAACCATCCAACTCCTCAGGGAGTGCGTCTATCGTTTGCTCAACAGGATCAATGGTAACAGTTACAGGGTTGATCTGTCCAGTGACCGATGAGAAAGCCATGTTTGTCATGCTCACGGCTATCGAGATAGAATCACTTAGAGAGAGGGTCATTTCCTGGTCTGAGGGTAGAGAAATATTAGACACATAGTTGACCCGTTGCGTGTCAACATCAAATGGGAGGACCAGAGAGTAACCACTAAGATCGATCTGAACATCAGAGACCCCTGGACTAATTGTAAACGTAGTGTCTAAGGATACTCCATTATTATAAAACTCGTTTATCTGGAAAAAGACGTCGGCCACTACTCCTATACCATTATCAATGGACAGGACAAGATTTCCTGATTTTAATACAGCAGTGTGAACCACGGTAGAATCATCCAAAGCTATAGAGTTTGAGTCTGACATCGCATCCTGCGAAAAGAATCCTCTAACAGTAGAAAATCCTAATCCTGATACCATGATATCTACCTCAATAGAATCTAGCAGGCTGTAGGTGCCTACCTCGTACACGGTCTCAACATCAGCCGTATAGTTTAATGCTTGACTGTCTTGGGACATTACAATCTTATACCCGCTAAGGTCAATGTTTTGTGGAGCCATCTGGCCAAACATAGCACCAGTGTTTATCACTAGTGGCTGGTTATCTGCTGAGCTCACTATCTCACTAATAGTAATCATCGCACTCGGCGCTCCGGAGGCGCTAGTGTTTATACCATTATTAATATTTATGGTCAGGCTGCCTTGGCTTAGGTTTGCCTCTAATATATCTGAGTCACTGTCAATCTCCATTACACCATCAAAACCAAGATCCTGAGGCGTGACCATCCCCTCAAAACTTGAGAAGGATAACTGTTCACCTTCTGATGGCCCGTCTAGGGTTATGTTTACAACTATACTATCGTTGGACGTAATCGTGACAAGGTCTTCGCCAGTGTCTGTTGTAACCACATCATACTCATAGACCACGGACTGATTATCGATGTCCAGGGAAAGAACATACCCAGATATATCCGTCTCGTTGGTTATATTGGCCGTGTTTCCTGCAATGCTAATATCCGTCTGAAAGTTATTACCATCTGGCATTTTGAGAGAGGGAATAGACAAACTCATTTCGCTGGTTACGGCCATATAGTTATCAATCTCAATCACAAGGTTTCCCCCTGATATTGTTGCAAGAACAACTTTGTTCGAGTCTGCTGCCAGGTCAATAGAGCCAGACTCAGATATTGTCTGAGCTGGAATTTTTGCTGTGGCAGAGGTAACCTCGAGACTGCTTCCAGATATCTCAACAGAGAAAGAAGAGTTTTTTGCAGCATCATTAATTAAAACACTATTCTCTCCTGGACTGCTACCGGTGACCTCTACGACCACGCTTCCAGGAAGAGTAACACCTGATAGATCCAAGACACCTGTTGCCTGGCTTCCAGAGCTGATTGGCCCTGCAATGGTTGTGGTCGCTCCCGAGATTTCACTCCCGTCTGAGTTTTTGAGTTTTACATCCACATCTCCCAGCGGAATGACAAGATCATTCACGATCGTTAGTGAGAGAGATCCTGAGCTAAATACCGCCTCAGAAAAATCATTGAAACTAAAATTGTTTGTGACCGGCTCTAGATCAAATGAGGGTATGTCTACACTACTACCATCCGGAATATCGTTTACACTAGGATATATTGATGAGAATAAATACGGGTCTGTGGTCTGTGGGTCAATATTATCCAGACTAATAATACCAACCTCTGACTGGACAATATTTTCAATGGGGTCTATTCCAACAGGGTCAAATCCAATAGTCTCTTCTACCTCAGTATCTTCAATCGTTACGTTGTCAACGCTCTGGGAAAATTGTTTGTTAATATCATCAATCGATAGCTTGTCCCCGACCTCTTGCTTATCAATCTTTACAGTCTTGTTGAACACAAAGATAGAGTCCCCACTGCCGTATGATTCTTTTGTAATACTAGAGTCCCCAGTGAGAATATCAACATCATTCAGAGTGATTGACTTCTGGTAGACAGAAAAACCTAGACTTGGCTGGATGATTGGTAATTTTTCAGTGTCTGGCTCTAAAGAACAGGAAATAAAGACAAGTAATGCGCTAACAGTATTGAGTATATATATAGGTGATTTTTTCATCAGTAAAGCGCAAATAAACTAATGAAAAATAAGACTTATTATCATTAATAAATCTTAGAAGATTGGTTTAGATCTTTATGAGATTACTTTTCTACGGTGTTATTATTTCTTGTTGTTCTAGCAGTCTTGTTCTGCTGAGCGTTTACACTGCGATCCAGGTTTACCGCATTGTTCATCCCACTAGAACTAAGACGATCCATTAA
>UINC01000367.1_pt1 | contig 14881 bp, 9 predicted proteins | sample 5385821 | NCBI WGS metagenome assembly UINC01 (sample SAMEA4666929, study PRJEB26691) | marine metagenome | isolation source: Pacific Ocean | place: Pacific Ocean | collected 2011-10-13 | reverse complement strand
GAAGAACTCGACTACGTAGGCATACCCGACGATGAGCGACGTCGTGAGCATCAGCTTCGAGAGATTCTCGAAGTGATGCACCGTGATGTAGGTCTCAAGTCTAAAGATGCGACGCATCGGTATGAGCAGCGTAATGACCATCGCGGTACCAGAAAAGATCGCACCGGCCACGAAATAGGGAGCGAAGATGGTGCTGTGCCAGCCTGGGAGGATTGCCATGGCAAAGTCCCACGACACGATGCTATGGACTGAAATGACGAGCGGGGTCGCCAAGGCTGCAAAGAATCCGTAAAGCGCGGTGTAGTGCCGCCACTGTCGACTCGTGCCCAACCATCCTAGTGCCAGTAGCCTGTAGATTCGTCGCCGCCAGTCTTTGACCTTGTCCCGTGCGGCTGCAATATCAGGCATCAGTCCGAGATACAGAAACAGCGCGCTCACCGTCAGGTAGGTGGTGATGGCGAAGAGATCCCAGACTAGAGGAGAGCGAAAGTTGACCCAGAGCTGCCGCTCGTTTGGATAGGGTATCAGCCAGTAAAAGAACCACGGACGACCGAGGTGAAGGATGGGGAACAGTCCGGCCGTCGCGACGGCAAAGACCGTCATTGCTTCGGCGGATCGAGATACCGCGGTCCGCCAGCGGGCTCGGAAGAGAAAGAGAACTGCTGAGATCAGTGTCCCCGAGTGTGCAATTCCGACCCAGAAGACGAAATTAGTGATGTAGATGCTCCAGAGAATCGGGTGCTCGTATCCGGCGACCCCGAGTCCGGTCTGCGCCTGGTGAAGGAATGCGAACGCCCCCACGGCGAGTGCGGAGATCGCGAGTAGTATCCCGGCGTACCACAACGGACCCGGCGCGTGCAGCGTGCGCAGAATGTCGTCGTTGATTTTCGCGAAACTCATGGAGGATTAGCTCGGAGCGCCGACCTAGCCGTCGCGTGTGACTTTCTTCAAGTAGGTTACCGCGGGTCGCGTGTTGAAGGCGCCAAGTGCGTGATACGCGCGCGCGTCATCACTGAGCTTCGATACCCGGCTGTCCGGGTCGTTCATGTCACCGAATACAATCGCCTGTGCTGGGCAGCTTTGCGCGCAGGCGGGTGAAACGTCGCCGTCTTGCACCGGACGGTTCTCGTCTCTGGCGGTCTCCTTGCCGTCCTGGATTCGTTGCACACAGAACGTACATTTCTCCATAACGCCGGAGCTTCGGCTGGTCACATCCGGATTCAGTTGCAAATTGAGCGGTGTTTCGAATTCCGGCATGAACCAGTTGAAGCGTCGAACCTTGTAAGGGCAATTATTTGAGCAGTACCGCGTCCCGACGCACCGGTTGTAGACCTGCGCGTTGAGGCCTTCCTCAGTGTGGTACGTCGCGAACACCGGACAGACCGTCTCACACGGGGCGTGGTCGCACTGCTGGCACAACATCGGTAAAAATCGGTTGTCTGGTTTATCACCGTTAGCTGCCGGTGTGTCGAAGCGCTCGATCCGTAGCCACGACATGGTGCGGCCTCGACGCATGCGGTCGGCACCCATTACGGGCACGTTGTTCTCGGCGTAACAGGCAGCAACGCACGCATTGCACCCGTTGCAGGCGTCGAGATCGATTGCCATACCCCAGCGATGGACTGGATGGTCGTGCTCGGCGTGCAGGCTGAAGGAGTGCTCCTCCGTGTGCACATCGCCGGCGACCAGCGCCGCCAACGAGACCGACTGCGCCATCCCGCGGTCCTCTTGATCGAAGGTACGCTGCAGCCGCGGGATTGGCCTGGACAACGCGCGCGGGGTTAGGTCGATCCCGGTGCCACTCCACCGGACGCCACCACCGATCTCGGGTTCAGCTGCGAGCAGCACCATCGGGTTGACACCCCGATTGTCGGCGTATCGCCCGAAGTTGGTGTGTCCCTGACCGATCGCGATTGCCACGACGTCGTTAGCTAGATAAGGCGTGATGATCACGCTTGCGTCCACCTGCCCATGGTCAGATGTGACGGTTACGACTTGGCCCTCTACCGCCCCGATCGCAGCGGCGGTGTCCTCGGTCATTTCGAGACCGCTACCCCAAGTGGTCTTGAGCATGGGCTCTGGAATTTCTTGCAGCCACGGGCGGTTGGCTCCTCGCCCGTCAAAGAAGTGTAGCGAGGGATATGTGATGAGCGTGTAGGAATGCCCTTGGTCGACCGGGGTGAGTTCACTGACCAAGTCGGTCTCGAAGAACGCTGGTGACACGGTGATGGTGACCGGTTCGACCGGAAAGGATGTGCCACCACGCCGGAGGACGTCGGCCCAGTCGTCCTCGAAGTCGCGTGTTTGGGCGTCTTGCTCGGCGGATTCGGCTGGCGGCCCCGCCTCCGTCAGCATTTGCTCCCACTCGTCGCGTAGAAAGCGGTAGAACCCGCCACGGGTTGGGAAATTCGCCGCCGTGTCGCCGCCCAGGGCTCGGCCCACCTCGATCATCAGGTCACCGACGTGCCGGGTGTCGAAGATTGGCTGCATAGTAGGCTGCATGAGTCCGTAGACACCGCGTCTCGGGTTGCTGTCACCCCAGGATTCGAGTGCCGTGTGGGATGGTAGTAGCAGGTCCGCCTGTGCGGTAGTTTCGTCCGGCAGACTCGATAGGCTGGTGACAAACGGCACCTGCGCTAGTGCTTCGGCGAAGTTGACTGGACCTGGCATGTTGAAGACCGGATTTACGTTGTAAATGATCGCCAGCTCGACCTCACCTGACCGCATGGCTTGGGTCAGTTCCTGCATGTCAGCGTAGGTGGCGGCGGCGAAGGTTGACGCTGTTGTGAAGTCCACCGTGGTGCCGATGTTGCCCGCCACGTAGTTGAGTAGCGCGATGGCAGACTGTGCCGCGGTCGCGGAGGTCCCGCAAACGCCGACGCCACCGCCGACCGCGAGCGTTCGACCTGGGCCCAGTGTTGGGTCCGAGAAGTCTCGTGCCAGCTGTCGCAGCGTGTCGACCGGAAGCCCCGCAATGTCAGCCGCCGATTCCACCGAGACGGTCGATACGAGGTCTGCCACTTGAGAGAGCACTTCGTTAGGTACGCCTTGAGCTCGTTCTTCGCTGACAATGATCTGCACCATCGCTGCGGCAACCAGCCCTTCGGTGTTTGGCGTGATCGAGTGCCACACGTCGGCACTGGCGCCAGTCATCGATAGCCGAGGCTCGAGCTGGATGAAACGGGCCTTGTCGCCGTTGCGCACCTGACGCTGTACGGCGTGGTCGCGCGCGTAGCCGACGGGTGACCCGAAAGTCTCGAGAAAATCAGCGCCGAAAGAGACCAGTAGGTCGGCAGCAGAGAAATCGAAGTGGGGTAGCTCTGGCCGTCCGAAGATCCGGTCGTGTGCCTCGCGAATCGGTTCATAGCCGAAAGGTTCGTACTGGATCCAGTGCGCCCCACCGAGCGCCTCGACCCACGCCGAGACTAGCTTGGCCAGCGTGCCCGTGAGCAGAGGGGTGACCACCGCGACTCGGTCACCGCGACCGGCGGCCCGCAGTGATTGGAGACGGTCCACGAGATCCTGTTGCGCTTCTTCCCAGGGGATTGCTTCGAGCACGCTTCGGCCGGCGGTCGCGTCCGTGACCCGTCGTCGTCGTGGTCCCGCGAAGCGGTCCGGGTTGTAGTGTCCCTGCAGGGTGGATTGGCCGCGAACACAAAGCCCACCCCGGTTTACAGGATGTTCTGGGTTGCCTTCTACCTTGACCGCGCGTCCCTCTCGGGTTCGGACTAGAGTTCCACAACCGGCCGGGCATTCGCCGCAGACGCTTGCGTACCAAGTGGCGACACCTGGAATAACATCTTCGGGCGGGGTGACGAACGGGATGATTTTTTCGGGCGGTATCGGCGAGCAGGCAGTGATCGCCGCTGCGGGCCCCGCACTCCCCAGTACCTTGAGGAATGTACGGCGCTCAACTACTTCGACGAGCGGTGAGTTACCCTGCTTCACGCGATCCTTTCCCTACTGACGCCCAATAACGTTCCGGTGTGGCCCCCTCAAGTTCTTAGGTGTTGGCTCGGAGGCCCGTAGAGGAACGAGGATAGCAATCCCGAACCCGCGGGCACAGCCCACCTGTTAAACCGAGGGCTAGTAATGGCAGATCAGGCAGTCGCGGCTCGCCTCACGTTCCTTGTGGCAATCGAGACACCAGCCCATGCTGAGGGACTCTACCTGTACCGCCGCTTCCATTGTCTCAACGTCGCCGTGACAGTCCGAGCAGTTGACACCGGCTCTGATGTGCGGCTTGTGCGAAAAACGGACATGATCCGGGAGGTCGTGCACGCGCACCCATGGGATCGGCTCTTCGTTTTCCCAGTACGTAAGGACTTTCACGATTTCCGGTCGCTCGCTCAGCACTACCTCATGGCAGCCGGCACAGCGCTGAACCGACGGGATACCTGCGACCGGTCCTCGTCGTGCGTAGGCATGACAAAATTGGCAATCGATGCCGACTTCACCAACGTGATGTGCGTGGCTGAACGCAATCGGTTGCTTGACTGGGTTGGCGTTGCCAGCGGCGAATGTCTCTTCCGTAGAAGGTCCGTCAGTCCCTGTTTCCTGTCCCTTGGCTCCGAAGGTGGAGAACGCACTAGTGCCCACGAACACCACGAGCGCGGCGAGTAGCGCCGCGTTGGCAGGTCGGACGTTTGTCGGGCGAGTCGTCATTTTTGAGCCGTGGCCTCAACGCACAACCACGCGACCGTATAGTGCTGGAACGTAAATCGCCCTGATCATTCCGGCACTGAACCAGGCGGGTGCCGTCTTGCGGGCAAGTCCCGCATGATACCGGACCCGGGAGCGCTCGCCAACCTCGGATTTCCCGGCCGAACCGCTTGTCGTTGACCCCGTTAAGCCCCTCAGGTAAAGTGTGCCCTCAGGCCGCGGCCCGAGTGCGTTTGTGGTGGGGCGTGGCGGGGAGGACAAGAGAGATGCGCACCGCTATTTACCGGCGATATTCGCTTGTGCCGATGCTTTTGTTGGTGCTCGGCGTGGCTGTTCTGGGTGTGACTATGTCTGCTCGTCAGGGCGCGTCGATGGCCACTGGGGTTATCGCCGGCGCCGTGGCCAGTGAGTCTGGTCCGGAGGCCGGTGTTTGGGTTATTGCTGAGACGGACGAGTTGGAGACGAAGTTTGCCAAGATCGTCGTCACCGACGATAGGGGCCGATTTTTGCTGCCAGAATTACCAGACGCCTCGTACGACGTCTGGGTTCGAGGCTACGGCTTGGTCGATTCTGAGAAAGTCAAGCTTTCGCCCGGTCGCGAGGATGTTGAGCTAACGGCCGTCATTGCTCCAACCCCGCGCGACGCCGCTCAGTACTACCCGGGTAACTACTGGTATTCGCTGATTGAGCCGCCGGCCTCGAGCGAATTTCCCGGTACCGGTAACACCGGTAACGGTATCAATCCGACCATGCGTACCCAGTCGCACTGGGTAGACAACATGAAGCAGGGCTGCCAGTTGTGTCATCAGCTTGGCAACACGGCCACCCGGGACGTACAGCACCGGGACGAGTTCGATTCGACTGTTGCAGCTTGGGACCACCGCGTGCAAACCGGTCAGCGTGGCAACCAGATGAGTAACGCGATGAACCGGTTCGGCCGCGAGCCGGCGCTTGAGATGTTCGCGGATTGGACCGACCGGATTGCCTCCGGTGCAATTCCTGACGCTCCGCCCCGTCCCGACGGCGTGGAGCAAAACGTTGTCGTCACGCTGTGGGATTGGGGAAAGGACACCTCATTCATCCATGACGAGATCGTCACGGACAAGCGAAACCCACAGTTGAATGGCCACGGGCCGGTGTACGGCGTGTCCGCTGGGCACGGCAGTATTACGACCGTCGACCCGGTAGCTAATGTCGCCACCGAATTGACGATTCCAGTGCGGCCAGACCCGGAATCAATGCCGACCCGGTTTCCTGATGTGATTACGCCGTCCTACTACTGGGGTGACCAGGAGCTGTGGGGTGTTGGGGCCAACGAGCGCTCCGATCCACACAACCCGATGATGGATCATGAAGGACGCGTCTGGATGACGTCTACGGTCCGGCAGTTCCAGAATCCTGATTGGTGCCGGGAGGGGTCAGACAATTCCTATGCGCAGTATTACTCGATTGGTCGAACTGGGCGACACGCGTCGTTCTACGATCCCGACCGGGAGCGATTTGTACTCGTCGACACCTGTTACGGCACGCATCACCTGCAGTTCGGTGAGGATGAGGACAACACGCTCTGGTTTAGTGGCGACGGAAACGTCATCGGCTGGTTGAACACTGCTGTGTACGACGAGACGGGTGACGAGCAGTTCTCCCAGGGTTGGTGTCCGACCGTTCTCGACACCAACGGTGACGGTGAGATCACCAAGCCGTGGAATGAGCCGAGGGCCGAGGACCCAGACGCTTCGCTCGACACGCGGGTATCGGGCTTTGGGTATGGCATCATTGCCCATCCCACGGACGGTTCGACGTGGATCAGTCGGACCGGACCCTTCCCTGGCGCGATCGTCAGACTTGATCGTGGAGACAATCCTCCGGAGACGTGCGTCGCTGAGATGTACCAGCCGCCGTCGATCGAGAATTCTTCTCTTGACCCGACGGAGACTGGGTTTGCGCCACGCGGGATTGATGTCGATCGCAACGGTGTGATTTGGGCGGCGCTCTCCGGGAGCAGCCACATGGCCAGCTTCGACCGCAGCAAATGTGCGGTGCTCAACGGTCCGACGGCGACGGGGCAGCACTGTCCGGAAGGGTGGACGTTGTATCCAATGCCGGGGCCGAAAATGAGTGGTGTTGAGGGAAATGTCGGTGCCGATTTCCACTATTACAGTTGGGTTGACCAGTACAACACTCTCGGAATGGGTGCCAACGTTCCTATCGCCAACGGTTCAACTTCGGATTCGCTGCTTGCGCTTGATCCCGACAGCGGCGAGTGGGTAGTGTTGAGAGTGCCTTATCCGATGGCGTTCTACTCCCGTGGGCTTGACGGTCGAATTGATGACCCGAGCGCTGGATGGAAGGGTCGTGGTTTGTGGGCGAACTACGGGTCGAACTACGTCTGGCACACGGAAGGCGGGAAGGGCACCAAGAGCAAAATTGTGCACTTTCAACTCCGTCCAGATCCGCTCGCACGGTAGGGGATAGAGGGTTTTCTATCGGAGTCGTTGACGGGCGCCGGAAACCGTGGTTTCCGGCGCCCGTTTTTTCTTCCTGCGAGGATGATCCGGTCACGACCGTAATGGAACTGACGCGGTGCGTTGGGCTTTCGGGTCGGCTGTCTTTGCCGACGCCACCGGTTAGGATAGGTCCCCAGTCGACTTTCACGGGGTGTGTAACCGGTGCGGGGTCGCCCGCAGCCTGACTGGTCGAGAGAGATACGACGGCGCGCGCCCCGTCGCGGTAAATAAGGAACGGGGAAGGATGCGAGGAGTAACAGATTGAAGAAGGTGTTCCTCCTGCCAGCCGGCGAGGCGAGGTACGAGCTCTATTGTGAACCGTCGGAAATTGAGCATCCGCGTCGGTTTGGCATGGCGGGACGGGTGTTTGGACGCGTGCGAGCGATTGTTGCCGCTGAGCAGGGGCGGCGTCGGGAACGGCGTGGTGCAGGTAGCGGAGTCGAAGGCTGGATCACGAAGGTTCGGGAGGGGCTCGTGCGGGGCATGACTGAGTGGGTCTCGGAGCAGCGCCTCCTTTGGCACCTCAGACACGAGATAAGTGCGACCCTGGTCTTTCCGGACGATCTCGATTCCGAGCGGGCGTCGTCGATCATGCGTTCGACTTTACAGCGCGATATCGATCATCATCGGATCTGGATGGTGGTCGATGGTGTGGCCGTGATTGTCTTCGGTCCCTTGTTCTTTTTCGTGCCTGGTCCAAACCTAATCTCTTGGTATTTCGCGGCCAAGACCGTGGGGCACTGGCTGGCGTTTCAGGGCGCGCGGCAGGGATTGTCTCGGGTGAGCTGGTCGACCTGCGAGAGCCGGGGACTGACCGCGGTACGGCAGGCTCTGACGTTACCGGCGACTGAACGTCAGCACCGACTCAGCGCGGTGTCTGAGGAACTGCAACTCGAGCATCTGGTCACGTTCCTCGAGCGGACGGTGACCGCTTGACTGTCAGCTGATACGGTCCTGCGTCGTCGGCTGAGCCCATCGTTGCTGCGTGCTATACTTCGCCGGTTTGAAGCTCAGTGAGGTGGCAGCACGTCTTGAGTGTCGGCTCGACGGCGATGGAGACATCGATGTCCGTCGAGTGGCTGGACTTGAAGCGGCTCGGGCTGACGACCTTAGCTTCTTTGCGAACCCCCGCTACGCTGCTGCGCTCCGCGAGACTCGGGCTGCCGCGGTTATCCTCGCTGACGACGCGGACGCGGCGCCCTGCCAGATGCTGCGGACCCCTACCCCGTATCTGGCGTTTGCCCGTGCCGTCGCTTTGTTTGCCGATGAGGTGCGACCAGAACCCGGGGTCGACCCGTCGAGTCATCTCGCGGGCGACGTTCGCGTAGGTGACGGCGTGTCGATTGGCCCCTTCGTGTCGGTGGGGCCGGGTGCGTCAGTGGGGCCAAGGACCGTTATTCATCCTCACGTTTCGCTTGGTCCCGGTGTGGTTGTCGGGGCCGATTGCGTGATTCACTCTCACGTCGCTGTGCGTGAGCGAGTAGTGCTCGGTGACCGCGTGGTGCTGCAAAACGCCGCGGTGATAGGCAGCGACGGCTACGGGTTTGCCGAGCGGCCGGACGGCACGCACGAGAAGATTCCACAGATGGGGGATGTGGTTATCGAGGACGATGTTGAAATTGGGGCCCATGTCGCGGTGGACCGTCCCGCTGTTGGTGAGACACGGATACAGGCCGGAGCGAAGATCGATAACTTGGTGCAGATCGGCCATGGCGTTCATGTTGGCCGGCACGTGTTGCTTGCGGCCCAGGTCGGTGTTGCCGGTAGTACCACCATTGAGGACGCTGTCGTTTTGGCGGGACAGGTTGGTGTGAACGGTCATGTGACCGTCGGCAGGGGAACCCGCGCCACCGGGCAGTCCGGTATCACCCGTTCCGTGCCGGCCGGATCATTTATCTCGGGGCTACCGGCAATCGACAATCAAACTTGGAGAAAGGCGTCGGCGGCGTTTAGGACGTTGCCGGAACTCCGGAAACGAGTGTTGGACCTTGAACGACGACTAGCACGGCAAGACGGAGACGGCGCCGTTGTGTCCGAGAAAACGGATACGGAAGACGCTTAAGTTACGCGTCGGCACACGACCTCCGCCCGCGGGACCGACCCCGCAGTTCCCCACGGACGCGCATGCGAAATCTCGCTGTTGTCTTTTTCGGTGTCGCCCTATTTATTACCGGATTTCCGTGGTCTGTGTCGGGTCAAACTAGCAGTACCGCGTCGACCGCTGCCCAGACTCCGGAGACTCCCGGATTCCTCACTAGTTACCGGTACCATCTCAATGCCTCGCGGCTCGTGTCCGAGAACGAAAGCTTTGGATGGGACACGGATTTCGGTGGCGATTTGGACGTGTTCGACCTCAAGTATTTTCGGGGAAACGTGCTTCTCAACTTCGAAAGCATCGTCGGCGAACAGATCCGGGCCATCGACCCGAACCAGGGCAACTACACAGCCGACTTGTCCGCTTGGTGGCGTACTGGCGTGTCGGAGTCTGAACTCGGAATGGTGTTTCACCACGTGTCTCGTCATTTGAGTGACCGAGATAAGGAGTTCGCCATTTCATGGAACATGCTGGGCCTCCAATACGTGATGCCGTTACAACTAAAGGGTTGGGACCTAGATATTGCGTATCGGATGTTAAAGACGGTTCAGCGTTCGTTTGTTGACTACACCGCCGAAGTGGGAGGGGGCATCCTGGCCTATCGACCGATGCACCGCAGAGTTTCACTCCTTGTGGGTGCCGAGGTGACTCTGCTGTCGGTAGATCCTGATGACCGCGGACGCAGCGACCAATTGGGTGGCAGATTTGAGATCGGTGCTCGTTTCCCAGGTGGCGCCGGTTTCGGCGAGGTGTTTTTGTCAAGGGAGCAGCGGATCGACGCGGATCCGATGGATCTCAACCCGACGAACTTTACGATGCTCGGCTTCCGATTCCTTAGTAATTAGTTGATATAGGACAGACGGGGTTCAGGAGGTTAGGTGCCAGTCGCACGGACCGACGTTCTTGTAGCCCGTTGCTGATCCTTGGCTCTTTTCCAGAGGGGTCTCTGGTTGCGGCGTCGACGCTCGGGCTATGCCATAATTCGACGATGCTCTGTCTGACACCCCTGACTCTGAGTCGCCTGCGCCGCGTGCTAGCTCTTTCGGCGGTGGCGGGTGTGGCGATGATGTCGACCGGTGTTGAAACCGCGGTCCGGCCGCCGAAATTCGAGTACCAGCTTCATACGCTTGACAACGGTCTGACGGTCGTGTTGTCAGAAGACCATTCCACCCCAATCGTTCATTTGCAGCTCGTCTATCACGTCGGATCGAAAAACGAACGGCTAGGCCGGACTGGATTTGCTCACCTCTTCGAACACCTAATGTTCAAGGGGTCACGCAATGTGCCCCCAGATACCCACTTGACCCTCGTGTCTCGGGTGGGTGGCGACGGGAACGCGTTTACGACCGAAGACACGACCACGTACCTTGAGACAGTGCCCGCGCAGTATCTGCCGTTGGTTCTCTGGTTAGAGGCTGACCGAATGGCGACCTTGCGGATTGATCGGCAGACGTTCGAGGCGGAACGGCAGGTGGTTAAAGAAGAACGTCGTTGGCGCTATGAAGACACCCCGTTCGGACTGCTGACCGAAATCTTGTACGACCAAGCCTATTCGGTCCATCCGTACAAGCACACCGCTATTGGGAGCATGGAAGATCTCGAGGCAGCCTCGGTCGAGCACGTTCAAGAGTTCTTCGACACCTACTACGTACCGGAAAATGCCACCCTCGTGCTTGTAGGTGACTTCGAGTCTGCTGAGGCGCTCGCGTTGGTTAAACAGTACTTCGACCGCGTACCGAGGGCCGCGCGGCCAGTGCCACGGGATATTCCCCGCGAGCCGCCGCAGACTGAGCAAAGGCGGATCACCCTTACCGCTAGCCAGAACTGGCCTCTGCCCGCGGTGGTCGTGGCCCACCACATCACTTATGACGGGCATCCGGATGCCTACCCATTGCACATTGCCGCGAAGGTGTTGTCCGACGGCCAGAGTTCGAGAATTTTTAGGCGTCTGGTGTACGACGAACAGATCGCCGTATCTGCCTCTGGCGCTGGGAGTCTCATTGAGGACCCGAATTTGTTCTATGCCGTGTCGATCGTGCAGCCAGGGAGTACTCCTGCTGACTCGGAAACTGCGCTTATCGATGAGTTGGAAAGATTAAAGACAGAACTCATCAGCGATGACGAACTGCAGCGTGCCAAGAACCAGTTCGCTCGAGACTACGTCTTCACTCGGGCGACTGTCGAACAGAAGGCGAACCATTTGTCGCACGCAGCGGTAATTCATGACGACATCACTACTGCCGACGGTGAGTTTGATATTTTCATGAATATCACCAAAGCGGACGTGCAGCGGGTGGCACGGACCTACTTCACCGAACAAAATCGTATGGTGTTAACGGTGCAACCGCCGGCGCCACGCGGGAGATCGTTCCTGCGACCCGGGGACGGCCAGTGACGCGCTTGTCCGTCGGATGTGGCCTCGGCCTGTTGTCTTTATTGTTGGGGGCGTCGCCGGGGGCGGCGCAACAGGCAACAGACTGGCCTCGCGAGAGTCCACCGCCGCCGCTGTCGGCGAGACCCGCAACGTTTCCGCCCTACGAGGTCCGGACATTACCCAACGGTCTACAGGTCGTTGTGGTGATGCATCACGAACAACCCGCCGTAAACCTTCGGTTGCTGGTTGGTTCGGGGGCGGCATCTGACCCGACTGGAAAAAAAGGTGTCGCGGCGCTCGTGGGACAATTGCTCGACCAAGGCACCGTCAATCGGTCGGCGACAGAGATCGCCGAAGCCATAGATTACGTCGGTGGAATCCTGAGCGTCGGTGCCGCTACCGATCTGAGTTTCGTGAACGTGCTGGTCATGCGGGACAGTTTCGACTTTGCCGCCGACCTACTGGCCGAGATCGCGCGTACTCCGGTGTTTGAACCAGCCGAAATTGAGCGGCAGCGTCAACAGGTACTCTCCGGTATTCAGGTCAGCCTCGACGACCCAGCGTATCTTGCCGGCGTGGTGTTCGGACGACTGGTCTACGGACTTCACCCCTACGGCATGCCTCACAATGGCACGCCCGCCTCGGTGCGAAGCGTCACGCGAGACGATTTGCGGGCGTTTCACGAGGTTCACTACGTGCCGAACAACACGTTACTTGCGATCGTGGGGGACATTGAAGCCGAGCCGGCGTTCGCAGCGGCCGAACGGGTTTTTGGTGACTGGACACCCCGTGAGTTGCCGGTCTCTCCGAACGCGGAACTGCCAGCGCCGAGCCGGCGCGTCGTGGTGGTCGACAAGCCCGGATCGGCGCAGACCGCGATCCGGGTAGGGCACTTGGGACTGGCTCGCGACAGTTCGGATTATTTGCCTTTTGACGTGGCGCTCAAGATCCTCGGGGGTGAGGGCGGTAACCGAATCGGTAGCGTGTTACGTACGGAGCGATCACTCACCTACGCGGCGTCTGCCGAAGTCGTCAGCCGACGGTTTGGTGGTGACTTCATGGCCATGGCTGACACGCGGTCCGATGCTACTGCTGAGGCGTTGCGTCTCATGGTCGATGAGGTGGCTAGGATGCAGCGAGAGCGGGTCAGTCGTCGTGAACTGGAGAACGCCCAAGCGTATCTGGCCGGTAGTTTTCCGTTGACTATCGAGGCGCCGAACGCGATCGCCGCGCAAGTGCTCGAGTCGCTTCTTTACGGTTTGGATCTCGCCGATCTTCCGACCTACCCTAACCGAATCAACGCCGTGACCGTGGACGAAATCCAACGGGTGACCCGTACTTACTTGCAGCCTCGGCAACTGTCCGTCGTTCTCGTCGGTGAGGCGTCAGCCTTCGTCGACGACCTGGTCGGCGTCGGGTTCGACGACGTCGAGATTCTGTCGATCGACGAAATTGGTCCGTTTCTAACGCGCGACGATCAGGCCGTCTCGGTCGATTCCTTTTCTCCGTTATTGCCGCTCGTTCCTTGAGTACGGCGGTTACACCGCATGTCCGCCACCACTAAGGTGATGTTGTCGTGCGGTGAACCATCCGGCGACCTTTACGCGGGCGCACTGACTGAGCAAATCCGGTGTCTGGACCAGACTGCTGAAATTTTCGGTCTTGGTGGTGACCGGTTCGCTGCAGCCGGGGGACGGTTGCTGGCCGAATACGGCGGGCTGACCGTGAACGGGCTGGCCGAGGTGTTACCCGCGCTACCGCGACACTGGGTCATCTATCGTCGACTGGTGGCGGCCGCTCGCGCGGAGCGTCCTGACGTCTTTGTGGCCATCGATTACGCCGGCTTCAATTTCCGTCTCGCTCGTGCCGTTGCTGCACTGGGCATTCCGGTCGTCTACTACGTCGGTCCCCAGGTTTGGGCCTGGCGCCGTCGTCGGCTCAAGACGATGGGCGAGTTTGTGACCCGGGCCCTAGTCATCTTTCCGTTTGAGGAGGCGATCTATCGTCAGGCCGGTCTCCCTGTGACGTTCGTTGGCCATCCGCTACTCGACTTGGCGGCGACGGACACCGGACGCGATGCGTATCGCTACCAACAGGGTCTCGATCCCGAGGCGCCGACCGTCGCGCTTCTACCTGGAAGCCGCCAGAGCGAACTGCGGATGATCCTGCCAGGTTTGGTTGAGGCCGCGGAGCGCATTGCCCAGGAACTGCCTTCCGTCCAGTTTCTAATTGCTCGTGCGCCAAACCTGTCGGACACTTTATTTGAACCGCTCGCCTCACTTGAGCGGGTCACAGCGCGCTCGCCGTGTGTTGTCGAGGCGCAAACTGATGATGTTTTGGCGGCGTCGGACGTTGTGCTGACCGCCTCAGGTACCGCGACTATCCAGGCCGCGATTCACGAGCGGCCGATGGTCGTCGTATATAGACTGTCACCACTGACCTATTGGCTCGGGAGACGGTTTGTGCGGATCGACGCGTTCAGCATGGTTAATCTCGTGGCCGGACACAAGATCGTGCCAGAGTTCTTGCAGAAGGACTTCACACCGGCCGCGGTAGCTGTTGCAGCGTTGGAATTGCTGACCGATGACGCTCACGCACGTCAAACCCGAGAAGACCTGCGGGCCGTGCGAGAGAAGCTTGGCGAGCCTGGTGGCAGCCGACGGGCCGCCGAAGCTGTGCTCGAGGTGGCGACGGGGAGAAGGTCCTGATGCTCCTACCGGGACCCGAGCAGCGTGATTAGACCGGTGCCGGATGTGAGGCAAGATGCACCCAGGCTGTAAATCGTCGTGGCGAGGCTGACGCTGACAAATACGATCATGACCAGAGCCGCAGCAACCCGTAAACCGCGCGGGCGGACGTGCACTGGCGGCAGATGTTCGTCAGGCGACTCCGCGACGCTACTCCGAGTGACAGGCGGAAGCCTCATGGTCAGTTAGCCGTTACGCACCACGCAGCAGGGCTCCCATAGTACTGACGCCCTTTACTTAAGCTTATCGCACGGACATCCGTGCGCCGTTGTCCACTTTACCTTTCATGTCGTGAGTCACCCAGCCGGAGTGGCCAATTCATGGCACGGTCACAAGGCCGTCGCCGAGTGACTTGGGTTGAGAATACACTGTACTCGGTAACGCTCACGTGTCCGAGGGTCTGGCTCGCCGGGCAGTTACGGGTTTGCGGCTGTTGTCTGCTGGAGGTTCGGCGTCACTGCCCGATGCGCTCGTCGGTGTTGCCCGTGCCGTCGGA
>UINC01000365.1_pt1 | contig 14885 bp, 15 predicted proteins | sample 5385821 | NCBI WGS metagenome assembly UINC01 (sample SAMEA4666929, study PRJEB26691) | marine metagenome | isolation source: Pacific Ocean | place: Pacific Ocean | collected 2011-10-13 | reverse complement strand
AGAGAGTAACTAACGACCCAATGGAAGCACACTATATTGGTTTTAATATGTGGGTAAAGGCGGTTGAGAAGGCAGGCACAACAGATGCTGATGCTGTACAAGAGGCTATTATCGGCATAACTACACCAAATCTATCTGGTGGCGTTTCTGCGATGATGCCTAATCATCATATCACCAAACCAGTATTAATTGGTGAAATCCAAGATGATGGTCAATTTGACATTATTTGGGAGACTTCAGGTCTTGTTGCCGGTGATGCGTGGTCAGATTTTTTACCAGGTTCTAAGGACTTGATAGCAGACTGGAGAAAACCATTAAGTTGTGGAAACTACAATGTTAAAACAGCTAAGTGTTCTGGTCAGAACTACTAGATTCTGAATCATTAGTAATAAACGGCGCCATCTAATTGATGGCGCCTTTTAGTTATATAAATAAAATAATGAAATCAAAAAATTTTCTATCTTGGCAGCGTTGTGCAAGCCTATTCTCTCTATTTTTTCTTATAGTGGGAGTCTTTTCTCCTTTGCAGAGTTTTGCCAAGGAAGAGAATTTTCAAGACCTTCTAAATCAATTGTCAACTAAAGATTTTTCAGAGAAATTCAACATTGTTGAAGAGATTGTGCAGAAGAATAATCCCGAAACTAAATTTATTCTTAATGCATTGTTGGAGGGAAAAATTTATTCAATTAAAAGTACAAAAAAAGTTGTTTTTACTGTCAAAGAGAACAAAAAATTTACAACTACCGGCTTGGTCAACAACGAACCTTTGGGCGTCTTTACTAAGAGTGAAGTTACCAAGGTCAGAATTAACAATAAGATTCGCAAAAAAATTAAGACCAGTCTTGCATTATTGGACTTGACTCATCCAGATGAATCGATCCGATTAGATGCGGTTAAGAGTACTTACAAAAGTATTAGCAAGGAAGTTGTTAATACAATGCAATTGTTGCTAAAAACAGAGGAAAGTGAAGATGTAAGAAATTCTATGTTTGTTGTTATTAGTATTTACAATTTGCACAGCGATAATCCCTCAGAACGCATTAAGGCAATTGAAAATCTAAAGGGGAATTTAGAGCCTATTGTCAAAGTTCAGCTAAAGAAGCTAGTAGACAATGATTTGAATGAAGGGGTCAGACTAAAGGCACAAAAGGCGCTGGAAATAATTGACTCAAGAATAGACATAAATAAAACCTTCGAAACTTTATTTTTTGGGATTAGTTTTGGCTCTGTTTTGATTTTAGCAGCAATTGGTTTGGCAATTACCTTTGGGGTGATGGGTGTAATTAACATGGCCCATGGAGAATTAATTATGTTGGGGGCATATACCACCTATGTTGTTCAATTGTTAATGCCAAATCATATTGGATTATCAATTTTTGTAGCAATTCCTGTGGCGTTTTTAGTTTCTGCTCTGGTTGGCATAATAATTGAGAGAGGAATTATTCGTCTCTTGCATGGCAGGGTGTTAGAAACCTTGCTTGCCACGTTTGGTGTAAGTTTAGTGTTGCAGCAAATTGTTCGCACAATATTCTCGCCATTAAATCGTGCGGTAAAAACCCCAGAGTGGATGTCGGGTGCGCTAGAGGTTAACGGCATCCTTTCTTTGACATATAGCAGAATGTATATCATTGCTTTTTGTTTGATTGTATTTTTTATTCTTGTTTTGGTTCTAAAGAAAACTTCATTAGGGTTACAAGTGAGAGCCGTATCGCAAGACAGAAATATGGCTCGAGCTATGGGGGTTCGCTCAAATTGGGTTGATGCAATGACATTTGGTTTAGGATCCGGAATTGCTGGAATTGCTGGAGTAGCGTTGTCACAACTTACAAACGTTGGTCCAAATCTAGGCCAAGCTTACATTATTGATTCTTTTATGGTTGTAGTGTTTGGTGGTGTCGGGAATTTATGGGGGACATTAATAAGTGGTCTTAGTTTGGGAATTATTAATAAATTTATGGAGCCCTGGTTTGGAGCAGTTTTAGCTAAAGTCTTCATATTAGTATTTATCATATTGTTTATTCAGAAAAGACCCAGAGGTTTGTTTCCCCAAAAAGGAAGATCTGCGGAGGTTAACTAATGTTGCTTTCTAGAATATTAATAAATGACAAAGGAGGAAAAATATTTCTTCTAATTCTTCTGCTGGTTACTGTTTTGATACCATTTCTTAATTTGACATTGACTGCAGACAATCCTTTTTATGTATCAACTTATACAGTAACCATTTTAGGGAAATATTTAACTTATGCATTACTAGCGATTGCTGTAGACCTTGTGTGGGGGTATTTAGGTATTCTTAGTCTTGGTCACGGTGCATTTTTCGCATTGGGTGGTTACGTGATGGGTATGTATCTCATGAGACAAATCGGTGATAGAGGTGTTTATGGAGACCCTGTATTACCTGACTTCATGGTTTTTCTTGACTGGAAGGAACTTCCATGGTTTTGGAACGGTTTTGATCAATTATGGTTTGCAGTAATTATGGTGATGTTAATTCCAGGTGCGTTGGCATTTATTTTTGGTTGGTTCGCATTTCGTTCTAGAGTAACAGGGGTTTATCTTTCAATTATGACGCAGGCAATGGTGTACGCATTAATGCTTTCTTTTTTCAGAAATGAACTCGGATTTGGCGGCAATAATGGGTTGACTGATTTTAAAGATATTTTAGGGTTTAGCTTACAACTTGAAAGCACTCGAATTGGTTTGTTTATTGCATCATCAGTGGCCCTAGCTGGGGGCTATTTAGCCAGTAGGGCTATTACTAATTCACGACTTGGTCGCGTTGCTGTTGCTATTAGAGATGCCGAGGATAGAGTGAGATTTATTGGTTATCGTGTTGAATACGTTAAATTATTTATATTTACGTTTTCAGCTATTTTAGCTGGTATTGCTGGTGCATTATATGTTCCACAAGTAGGTATTATAAATCCGGGAGAGTTTTCGCCAATTACTTCTATTGAAATTGTTATATGGGTGGCAATTGGTGGTCGCTACACCCTCTATGGCGGTGTAATTGGTGCATTATTAGTAAATTATTCAAAAACCGTCCTTACAAGCGCCATGCCGGAGATTTGGCTATTTGCCTTGGGCGGCTTATTTATTGCAGTAACCATGTTTCTTCCCAAAGGTATTGCAGGATTGTTAAGTACAAGAGGCACTAAACGATGATAGCGTCACGATATGGTGCACCAAAAATTCGCCCTTTTTTTGAAAGATCAGCACCCACAAGAAATATAGATTTACATAAAGATATAGCTCTTTATCTCGAAGACATTACAGTCAGTTTTGATGGTTTTAAGGCAATAGACTCTCTAAGCTTGTATGTTAAAAAGAATGAGCTACGTTGTATTATCGGCCCCAATGGCGCTGGAAAAACAACCATGATGGATATTGTCACAGGAAAAACTCGTCCTGACAATGGTAGCGCATGGTTTGGTCAAAACTTTAATTTACTAGCCCATTCTGAAGACGAGATTGCAAGAGCTGGCGTGGGTCGGAAATTTCAAAAACCTACAGTTTTTGAAAATTTAACAGTTTTTGAAAATCTAGAATTAGCTATGGACACTGACAAGCGTGTCTTTTCGACATTGCTTGCACATTTAAACTCCTCAGAAATAGAGTCTATAGAATTGGTAATGGAGAAAATTAATCTTTCTGCACAAAGCAAAGATTTTGCTGGCTCACTTTCACATGGTCAAAAGCAGTGGTTAGAGATTGGTATGTTGTTAATGCAAAATGCCCAACTCTTATTGATTGATGAGCCTGCAGCAGGTATGACGCATCAAGAAATGGACAAAACTATCGAACTCTTGCAGACCTTAAGGAAAAAACATACAATTATAGTGGTAGAGCATGATATGGATTTTGTAAGATCTATTGAAAGCCCTGTAACTGTGCTACATCAAGGAAGTATCTTGGCTGAAGGTGACATGAAACAAATTCAAAACAACCCCGAGGTTGTTGAAGTCTATTTAGGTAAGTAGAGTGATTGAGATAACAAAATTGAACCAGTACTATGGTGAAAGCCATACCCTCCGGGACCTGAGCCTTAACATTATTGAAGGCGACTGTGTTGCTATAATGGGACGTAATGGAGTTGGGAAAACGACACTAGTCGAAAGCATTATGGGTCTTCTTCATATAGAGAGCGGAATTATTAATTTCCAGGGCATTGATATTTCTCGTAACTCTTCTGAAAGTAGAGCTCCAATGGGTATTGGATATATTCCACAAGGAAGAAGGATTTTTCCTCGTTTAACTGTTGAAGAGAATTTGAGAATTGGATTGCGATCAAGAAATGATAAGTCTAAAGTGATTCCTGAATTTATTTATGATCTTTTTCCTGTTTTAAAAGATATGTTAAAACGTCAAGGTGGAGATCTTTCAGGTGGGCAGCAACAACAGTTAGCCATTGGAAGGGCGCTTGTAATAGATCCAAAGTTACTAATATTAGATGAGCCTACTGAAGGAATACAGCCGAATGTAATTCTTGAAATCTGTGAAATTATACGAAATTTAAATAAAGAAATAGGCATGACAGTAATTTTGGTTGAGCAAAAATTACCAATTGCAAGAAAGGTTGCTGATAAGCTTGTGATTCTCGATAGAGGTTCAAATGTTTATTCAGGATTAATGAGTGAACTAGATGATAAACTTATTAAAAAGTATTTAACTGTATAGGAGTGCAGAAATATGTTTAGAAGTTTAAGGAAGATTTACATTTATTCTTTTCCCCTATTTACTATTAACTCAGTTTTGGCGCATGAATCAATGGAACATGTGTTGGGTTATAGCCACCAACCAACAAGCCAATTGGGGTTGATTGGAATTTTATTGATAATTTCTTCACCGATATTAATATTTATTTATCTAAAACAACTAAATAATCGCAAAACCGAGTGATGTCTGCGTTTATATAATTATGGACAATTCTGCACAAAATGGATGGATTGCGGAACTCGAATTACGTTTTTCTAAAAGCAAATCTAAAACTTTTCTATCAACAAGAAAACACATTGGGCCATTAACTATCCAGAGGCCATTTTATCCTGAGGGCGACTTGTGTCACTTATATCTATTACATCCACCAGGAGGTATAGTTGGTGGAGACCAGCTCTCAATTGAAGTTAATACAGATTCAAACTCCAGCTCTTTATTGACAACACCAGGAGCTACTAAAGTTTATAGAACGAGTGACCATAAACACTCAACTATTAATCAAAATTTTATTGTTGCAGAAGACAGCTCTTTTGAGTGGTTGCCAATGGAAACTATTGTCTTTCCAGGCGCTAATTCACAGTTTTCTTCGAAACTATTATTGTCTGGTAATGCAAGAATTGCAGCTTGGGAGGTATACTGTTTAGGTAGACCTGCAATTAATGAATCTTTTGATTTCGGAAGTCTGAACTTTAGTCTTGAGCTGTGGAGAGATGGCATGCCAATCTTGTTGGATAAGTTAATGATCGATAAAACAGAGTTAGAGAGTGTAGTGGGTTTGAGAGGTTTTCCAGTTTTTGGTACATTTATTATTAGCAAAACAAACAAGAAAGTACTGGAGACAGTTCGCACTATGATGATTGAGACAGACAGCTGCGTCACCGGAGTGACGCAAATTGAAGATATTATTATTGTTAGAAGTCTTGCAAAGAAAACTTATCTTATGCAGGATTTATTTAAAAATATTTGGCAAACTATCCGGCCATTAGTTTTTAATAGAGAGGCCACAATACCCAGAATATGGGCAACATAATTTACAAGGCATATATATGGATTTAACACCAAGAGAAAAAGACAAATTAATTATATTTACGGCTGCTTTATTGGCAAAACAACGAAAAGATAGAGGAGTTAAGTTAAATTATCCTGAGACAATAGCTCTTATTTCATCTGCAATACTGGAAGGAGCAAGAGATGGCAAAAGTGTTGCAGAATTAATGGAATATGGAAGACAAATATTGACAGAGGAGGATGTAATGGATGGGGTTGCATCAATGATTCCAGATATACAGGTTGAAGCGACTTTTCCTGACGGCACAAAACTTGTCACTGTTCACAACCCAATTCAGCCTCTCAAGGAATCTGACAGTATGGACAAGAATGAAAAAGATGTGCTGATTCCTGGAGAGTTGATTATTAAGATGTCTGATGAAATAGAACTAAATCTAGATCGTAAGCGTATTAGGATTGTAGTTGCAAATCATGGTGACAGGCCGATACAAGTTGGCTCTCATTTTCACTTTTATGAAACAAATTCCGCTCTTCATTTTGAAAGAGAGAAAGCTAAAGGTTTTAGGTTGAATATCCCTTCTGGGACAGCAGTAAGATTTGAACCCGGACAAGAAAGAGAGGTTGAATTGGTTGAGTATGACGGAGAAAAAGTTGTATATGGCTTTAATGCAAAAGTTATGGGGAAATTATGAGTAATATTTCAAGAAAAGCATATGCGGAAATGTATGGACCTACTGTTGGAGACAAGGTTCGTTTAGGAGATACTGAGTTATATATTGAAGTAGAAAAGGATTTAACTACCTATGGCGAGGAAGTTAAATTTGGTGGAGGTAAAGTTATCCGTGACGGCATGGGGCAAAGTCAACTTTGCAGCAAAGATGTTGCTGATGTTGTTATTACTAACGCCCTTATTCTTGACCATTGGGGTGTTATTAAAGCTGACATTGGTATCAAGAATGGTCGTATTGTGGGTATAGGAAAGTCCGGTAACCCGGACATACAACCTAATATAGACATTGCTATTGGCGCAGGAACTGAAATAATTGCCGCGGAAGGTCAAATTGTAACTGCAGGCGGGATTGACGCACATATCCATTTTATTTGCCCACAACAAGTTGAAGACGCCTTAATGTCGGGCATTACAACCATGTTGGGTGGTGGAACTGGCCCCTCAGCTGGCACCAATGCAACGACATGTACGCCAGGTCCATGGAATATACATAGAATGCTAGAGGCGGCAGAAGATTTACCAATGAATTTGGGTTTTATGGGCAAAGGTAATGCAAGTCTACCAAAGCCATTGGAAGAGCAAGTTTTGGCTGGAGCTATGGGTTTAAAGCTCCATGAAGACTGGGGAACTACACCTGCCGCTATTGATAATTGTTTATCTGTAGCAGAGAATTTCGATGTCCAGGTCGCAATCCATACTGATACTCTAAATGAATCGGGTTTTGTTGAAGATACATTGGCTGCATTGAAGGGTCGAACTATTCATACTTATCACACAGAGGGTGCAGGGGGAGGCCACGCTCCTGACATTATCAAGGCTTGTGGTCATAGTAACGTATTGCCATCTTCAACCAACCCAACACGCCCATATACAGTCAATACAGTAGATGAGCATTTAGATATGCTGATGGTTTGTCATCATCTGGACCCATCTATAGCCGAAGATGTTGCTTTTGCAGAGTCACGTATAAGACGAGAAACAATTGCAGCTGAAGATATTCTTCACGATTTAGGAGCTTTCTCAATGATATCTTCAGACTCTCAAGCAATGGGTCGGGTTGGGGAGGTAATTACTCGAACCTGGCAAACTGCCAATAAAATGAAAATTCAGCGAGGATCTTTGGAAGAAAAAGACACTGAAAATGACAATTACAGAGCCAAAAGATACATTGCCAAGTATACAATTAACCCTGCAATAACACATGGCATAGCGCATGAAGTAGGTTCATTAGAAGTTGGCAAGTTAGCTGACCTTGTGTTATGGAAGCCTAAGTTTTTTGGTGCCAAGACAAGTCTGATTATCAAGGGTGGCATGATAGTTGCTGCTGCTATGGGAGACCCGAATGCCTCCATACCTACGCCTCAGCCAGTTCACTATAGGAAAATGTTTGGTAGTTTTGGAATTGCAAGGCTTAACACAAAGATGACTTTTCTTTCTCAGGCAAGTATTGATGCTGATATTGTCAGTAAGCTTGGCCTCAGATCGTTAATTGGAGCAACAAAAGATTGTAGAAATGTTAAGAAATCTTCAATGATTCATAATAACTATCAACCAAATATTGAGGTTGACCCTCAAACTTACGAGGTCAAAGCGGACGGAGTTTTGCTGACATGTGAGCCTGCAGATGAATTAGCTTTGGCTCAGAGATATTTTTTATTCTGACAATGAAGGAGTTCCAAACAAAAATTACAGAATCTCAAAAGATAGCTGGAACCGTAACTCTGACTCTAGACCAGAGAGTAAAAAGTCGACTTAGAGTACATCTAGATAGTGGTGAGGAAATAGGAATTTTTATGCAAAGAGGCAGTATTCTTGAGCATGGAGATTTGATCACAACGGAAGGTGGCTTTGTTGTCAAAGTTATAGCTGCACCAGAACAAATTTCCTCGATCTATAGTGAAGATCAATTATTGTTGTCACGTATATGCTACCACCTTGGAAATCGCCATGTTGAGCTACAAATCACTCAAAAAAGTGTGCATTATAGGCATGACCATGTTTTAGATGAAATGGTAAGAAGTTTTGGACTTATCGTGGTTTCTGAGTTACTGCCTTTTCAGCCAGAGAAAGGCGCATACAAATCGCAATCTTTTACTCATGATCACCACCACTAGTATAAGCTCTGTTGGACTCTTAAGATTAATGAGTTTAGTGAGCCCATCACTACCAATTGCCGGTTTTACCTATTCACAAGGCATAGAGAAGGCCTTTGAAAATGGATGGGTGACCGACAAGAATAACTCTTTTCAATGGATAAGTGAGCAACTCACTTGTGGTTTGGCTTATACAGACCTGCCAATATTGAAAAGATTATTTGATGCTTGTAAGATTAACGATAAAGCAGAGGTCAATAAGTGGGGTGCAATATTGCTTGCTTACCGTGAGACCAGTGAATTAAGACAGGAGGAAATTAACCGTGGTCGTGCTCTCACTAAAATTCTAGAAGGGCTAGATAATTCAATTATTGATGATTGGAAAAATACAATCAATAAAAACTATTTATCTGGTTTTGCATTGGTTGGAGTTAAATGGCAAATTCCTGTTTATGAATTATTACTTGGATATTGTTGGTCTTGGATTGAGAATCAGGTTTCTGCTGTGGTAAAGATAATCCCACTTGGGCAAACACAGGGGCAACAATTAATTCACGACTTGTTAGAATTAGTTCCAGATATTGTTAAACAGTCAGCTAAATTAGATGAAATTGATATAGGCAGGTCTCAACCTGCATTGGCAATTGCCAGTAGTCAACATGAAATACAGTACACCAGAATATTTAGATCATAGGGGAGTAATATGAACAATAAACAGCCGTTACGTGTAGGTATTGGAGGTCCTGTAGGTTCAGGTAAAACCGCACTTTTAGACGTGCTATGTAAAGCTATGCGTGAATCTTATCAAATAGCCATAGTAACAAATGATATTTACACGCAAGAGGACGCAATGTTCTTAACAGAAAGTAAGGCTCTAGATGCTGATAGGATTATTGGAGTTGAAACTGGAGGGTGTCCCCATACTGCTATAAGAGAAGACGCCTCAATGAATTTAACTGCTATTGAAGATTTAAGCGAAAAATTTAAGGATTTAGATATTGTATTTGTTGAAAGTGGGGGTGATAATCTATCAGCTACTTTTAGTCCCGAGTTGGCTGATATTACTATTTATGTGATTGATGTGGCCGAGGGGGAAAAGATACCTAGAAAGGGCGGACCAGGTATCACGCGTTCTGACTTATTGGTTATCAATAAAATTGATTTAGCACCCTATGTAGGCGCCTCATTGGAGGTTATGGAAAAAGATTCCAAGAGGATGCGGGGGAAAAGACCATTTGTATTTACAAATCTAAAAAAATCTGTTGGCGTTGAAAAAATAATTAGCTTTATCGAAGAAGAAGGTATGTTGTAGTTCTTGACTAAAATGTTTACGGATCGATGAAAATTTCATGATATGAAAAATAAATATTTACAGATAGAATATTGGTTATTAGTAAGCTAAAATCCGCCTACCAAATAAGAGTTTGAAGTTTTCATTCAACACTATAATATGCCTATTAGGGATAAATTTTTTCTATTACCTCTTTTTTATTGAGTAGTATGAAATACCACATAATTGATAAGGATTCGATAGAATCTGTCTTAGAACGAGCAAGGGAGTATCGTTCACTACTACAGCCAGAGATGGCTATAAGCATCTGTTTAGATATTTTTGCAGTTGATGAGGATAATCAAGATGCACTTGTAATCTATATTCTTGCATTGACAGACCAGCTAGTTCAAACCGAATCGAAAATACACCACAAAAAGATAACCGACAGTATCAAGAAATTAAAATCTGATTTTCATCGCCATTATTACACTGGAATATTTCTAGAAAAGCGCGCAAGGAGCCTTCTCAGACATTCAATGTCTCGTTCATTTGCATATGAAGCATTCATGGAAGCTATTAAAGAATTTGAAATTGCGGAAAAGATGGCGCCAGCACATTGCGCTGACCCTATTTTGCGCTATAACAGCTGTATCAGAACGATAAACAAAGAGCATTTACAGTCTCGACAAGAATTCGATGAGCTCTACTAGTAATCGTACTATTTTGCATAAAAAGATGATGGCCGTTGCTGGCTTGATTTGGTTTTTCTATATTGTATTTCATTTATTTAGTGTATCAACTCTTCATTCCGGTGAAGCCTCGTTTAATGACTTTTTCATGGGGCTTAATGGTTCAGTGTTCTATCCTGTTTTACTTGCACTGCTAGGGTTAACAATACTATTTCATGTTTATATTGCTATTACTAGGCAGCTAAATAATAACTCAAGTGTAGGTGAACGCTACAAAAAACCGTACCCCAAAGCAATTCCCCGTGCCGTAGCATGGTTGGGAGCCTTTGTTATGTTCGTATTTATTGTCATTCATAGTTTTCAAATGCTGACTACAAAAACTGCTGACCTGTATTTACAATTACATGAGATTTTTAGTCACCCGATTATGTTGGCGATTTATGGGTTTGGAATTTTGGCGTTATCAACACACCTTTACCATGGACTAACAAATGTATTACAAACTCTAGGCTTTTCGAGTAACAAACCGCACAATCTAGCTCTGGTTATTGTTGTTGCAATAGGGCTCGGTTTTGCCTCCATTCCAATCGGTATTTTGTATGCATAAGTTTAATCCCTATGAGCCCACAGGCCCTCTAGAAAATAGATGGGAAAAACATCTATTTGACCTCGCTTTAATTGCACCGCAAAATAGAAAAAAATACAATATTATTGTAGTTGGTACAGGTCTTGCTGGTGCATCCTTGGCTGCTACATTGGGTGAGGCTGGCTATAATATCAAGTCATTTTGTTATAACGATAGCCCAAGAAGAGCGCATTCAATTGCTGCCCAAGGTGGCATTAATGCAAGCAAGAATTACCAGAGTGACGGCGACAGCACTTGGCGCCTTTTTTATGACACAATGAAAGGGGGAGATTTTAGGGCTCGCGAATCAAACGTTTATCGTCTCGCGCAGCTGAGCTGTAATATTATTGATCAGGCGGTTGCTCAAGGGGTTCCATTTGCAAGAGAGTATAGCGGATACTTGGCCAATAGATCATTCGGTGGAACTCAAGTTTCAAGGACATTTTATGCCCGTGGCCAGACTGGTCAGCAGCTACTGTTAGGTGCCTACAGCGCAATGAGTAAAGAGGTTGCTTCTGGACGGATAAAGCACTACTCAAGGGCTGAAATGTTAGAGCTCGTCATTATTAATGATAGAGCTAGAGGTGTAGTCGTTCGTGATTTGGTTAGTGGTGAGATTTCAGTCCATACTGCAGACTGTGTGGTCATGTGTACAGGAGGTTATAGCAATGCCTATTACCTTTCAACAAATGCCAAAGGTTGCAATACTTCAGCAACTTGGCGAGCATACAAGAATGGCGCTTACTTTGCCAACCCAAGCTTTACCCAAATCCATCCAACTTGTATCCCACCCACCGGTGAGAATCAATCAAAGTTAACTTTGATGAGCGAGTCATTACGTAATGACGGCCGAATATGGGCCCCAAAAAAATCCTCAGACTGTGAAAAAAATCCAAATGATATCAAGGAAGAAGAGAGAGATTATTTTCTTGAGAGAATGTATCCTGCTTTTGCAAATCTTGTTCCCAGAGATGTTGCCTCAAGAGCTCTTAAAGGTATATGTGATGAAGGTCGAGGAGTTGGCACTAAGGTTCACGATCAAAGGCTTGGTGTTTACCTTGATTTTTCTAGTGTTATTGAAAAAATAGGGATTGAAAAGGTAAAAGATAAGTATGGCAACTTGTTTGACATGTATGAACGTATTACTGGTGAGAACCCTTATCAAGTCCCTATGAAGATCTACCCTGCACCTCACTACGCCATGGGAGGTTTGTGGGTTGATTATAATTTAATGACAACAATTAAAGGTTTGTTCGCTACTGGTGAAGCAAACTTTTCTGACCATGGTGCTAACCGATTAGGCGCCTCCGCTTTAATGCAAGGTTTGGCTGATGGTTACTTTATTGCCCCTAAAACCGTTGCTAATTACTTAGCCAGAAATCAACTCGATGAAATCGATGACAGTCATCCTGATGTTGTTTCTGCACTTGATTCGGTAAGGGCACGAATAGATAAATTAATGAATACCCCTAAACCAAAACACTCGCCTGATTATTTTCATCAAAAACTGGGTAGAATTTTGTGGCAAGCTTGTGGCATGTCAAGAAAGAAAAAAGACCTTGAAAACGCTATCAAAGAGATAGAAAAACTAAAATCAGAATTTTGGCAAAGTATAAAGGTGACCGGTTCAGAGAAAGACTTTAACCAGACTCTAGAAAAGGCTGGAAGGGTAGCTGATTTTATTGAACTTGGCCACCTGATGTGTCATGACGCCATTGAGCGTGAAGAATCCTGTGGCGCCCATGCCCGCCTCGAATATTTATCTGAAAATGGCGAAGCAAAGAGAAATGATGAAGAATATAGTTATGTTGCTGCATGGGAATACGATGAAAAAAAGGAGCATATACTCCATAAAGAGCATCTTCATTTTGAATTTATCAAACCAAGTGTGAGGGATTACAAGTGAATTTTACTCTCCATATATGGCGTCAAAAAAATGTAGCTAGTAATGGCGAATTTGTTACTTATCAGGTCAGTGATATTGACAATGACACCTCTTTTTTGGAGATGCTTGACCAGCTTAATGAACAGCTTATTGACAAAGGAGAAGACTGTATTGTTTTTGACTATGACTGTAGAGAAGGTATATGTGGCGCATGTTCATTAGTAATTAATGGCTATCCACATGGTGAAAAAAGTGCCACAACTACCTGTCAACTTTATATGAGGGATTATGCAAATCAGCCAGAACTATGGATTGAGCCATGGAGGGCAAAAAGTTTTCCAATAATTAAAGATTTGACTGTTGATCGAAGCGCTTTTGATCGAATCATTCAAGCAGGTGGTTTTATCTCAGCTAGTACTGGTTCAGCGCCAGAAGCAAACTCACAACTTGTAAACAAAGATGATGCTGATGCTGCTTTTGATGCTGCAACCTGTATTGGTTGTGGAGCCTGTGTCGCAGTGTGTCCAAATGCATCTGCAAGCTTATTTGTAGCAGCAAAAATTAACCACTTCAACTTGCTACCACAAGGCAAAGTTGAAAGTAAAGGACGAGCAATAAATATGACTTCACAGATGGAACAAGAAGGTTTTGGGAGTTGTTCAAACCATCGTCATTGCGAAGCAATTTGTCCTCAAGAAATATCAATTGGCAATATTACTGTGATGAATAAACTTTGTTAAGGTAGCTAATTATATAAATGTTACGTTTATGCTGTTTTGATGGTCATATTAACACTGTTAAATGACTTTTTTATTACTCTATTAAAGGATTGTTATGAAAATTGTATTATTGGGTGCTGCTGGAGGAATTGGACAGGCGCTAGGTTTAATATTAAAAACACAGTTGCCAGCTGGCTCTGATTTGTCGTTATATGATATTGCACCAGTAACACCAGGTGTTGCTGCAGACCTTAGTCATATTCCAACAGCTGTAAATGTAAAGGGCTTTGCTGGTGAAGATCCCTCGCAAGCACTAGAGAATGCCGATATTGTATTAATTTCAGCAGGTGTTGCACGTAAGCCAGGTATGGACCGCTCTGACCTTTTCAACATAAATGCAGGTATTGTAAAAAACCTTGTCTCTGTTTGTGCTGATACTTGTCCAAAAGCATTAATTGGCATTATTACTAACCCGGTTAATACCACTGTTGCTATTGCCGCAGAAGTTTTAAAGCAAAAAAGTGTTTATGATCCAGCTCGTTTATTTGGCATCACAACGTTAGATATTATTCGTTCAAATACCTTTGTTGCTGAAGCCAAGGGAGTTAATCCTGAAGATGTCGAAGTACCCGTAATTGGCGGACATTCTGGCGTTACTATCTTGCCATTGCTTTCTCAGTCTGGTTTTGATTTTACCGATGAAGAAATCACTTCAATGACGACACGTATTCAAAATGCCGGAACTGAAGTTGTTGAGGCGAAAGCTGGAGGAGGATCAGCCACTCTGTCAATGGGTCAAGCTGCCGCTCGCTTTGGTCTTTCTCTAGTACGCGCATTGAATGGTGAAAGCAATGTTGTTGAGTGTAGCTATATTGAAGGCCCCGGTGATAAGACGCGTTTTTTTGCACAGCCAGTTCTTTTAGGTAAAAACGGTGTTGAAAAAGTATTAGATTACGGTACCTTAACAACTTTTGAAGAGTCTACACTAGACAATGCACTTGATATACTTAGAGGCGATATTGCTAAAGGGGAATCATTCATAGATTAATCTCTCAAAAACCCCGAAAATAGGCTATTTAATGCTTGCTATGAAAAACTAGTTATGGGATAATGTCCGATTGTTTTTTTGGAGGGGTTCCCGAGCGGC
>UINC01000363.1_pt1 | contig 14891 bp, 9 predicted proteins | sample 5385821 | NCBI WGS metagenome assembly UINC01 (sample SAMEA4666929, study PRJEB26691) | marine metagenome | isolation source: Pacific Ocean | place: Pacific Ocean | collected 2011-10-13 | reverse complement strand
ATATTGTCTGTAAATAATTTTAGTACTTTAATTTATTTCTCCCCAAATTACGCCAGGTGAGAGGCATCCGGAACAGACTGACAAATAAAAATTTCTACATCCTTTTTGGGTTGGATGTGGTTTTTGTCTTTTCCTCACTTCTTCTAAGCGTCCTTTTGCGCTACGAGTTTATCTTTCCCGCTGAATTAATCCATTTCGTGCAGCCAGGGCCGCTGATAACTATCCTGCTCATTAAACTCGTAGCTTTTTCTTACTTTGGTCTTTACCGTGGCATGTGGCGCTATACCAGTATCTGGGATATGCTCAATGTGATCAAGGCCAATATTGTTGCCAGCGCTGCCTATGTAACACTGATCTGGTCGACAGTCGGCTTTCAGGGCATGTCCAGGGCAGTTTTTCTATTGGACTTTATGATCCTGACCGTTCTGGCGGGATCCTCCCGGGTTGGCGTGCGCATGTTCTTCAATCATATTTTACAGGCTATTAGACCCAGGTACCCGGCCCATACCATCAGGAAAGTGATTATAATCGGTGCCGGAGACACGGGGCAGACCATCTTGCGTCAGTCCCTGGAACAGCCCGATGAAAAAATAAAAGTGGTGGGTTTCCTGGATGATAATCCCAGTAAGATCGGTTCCAGACTCCACGACGTACCTGTACTGGGACCTATTGATAGCCTGAATAAAGTTACCCCTGTTTATGATGAGATCCTCATCTGCGTTCCCTCCGCCTCCCGTACAGAAATGCGCAGCATTATTGAAATATGCAAAGAAACAGGGAAACTATTTAAAACACTGCCTTCTATATCGGAACTGGTCCAGGGCCGGGTCACGATTTCAGAATTCCGGGAAGTATCACTGGTGGATCTATTGGGCCGGGAGGAAGTGATCCTGGATAAAGACTCCATTCATGAATTTATTCATGGAAAGCGGATACTCATCACCGGCGCCGGGGGCAGTATCGGCTCCGAACTGGTTCGCCAGTGCCTGAAATATGATCCTGCTGTTATGGTCATGCTGGATCTCAGCGAATATAATCTGTTTGAAATGGATCGGGAGATCATGGCCATGGAGTCTACCGTCCTGTTTAAACCTGTGTTGTGCGATATCAGGGACAAAGATGTTCTTGCCCAGGTCTTCGATGAATTTGAGCCCCAGGTGGTACTCCATGCGGCAGCCTATAAGCATGTCCCCATGCAGGAAACATTCCCCTGGGAAGCGGTGAAAACCAATGTGATGGGCACGACCAACCTCACCCAGATTGCACTCCAGCATATGGTGGAAAAATTTGTGTTGGTCAGCACGGATAAGGCAGTGAAACCAGTGAACGTTATGGGTGCCACCAAGCGCCTTGCGGAACTGATTGTACAATCTGCAAATACCTCCAGTACGGAATTCATGGCGGTGCGCTTTGGAAATGTGTTGGGCAGTTCCGGAAGTGTGATCCCGATTTTCCAGGAACAGATCCGCAATGGGGGACCGGTGACAGTTACAGATCCGGATATGCAGCGTTATTTCATGTCGGTCAGCGAAGCCAGCCAGTTAATCCTGCAGGCCGGCGCTTTAGGCCAAGGCGGTGAAGTCTTTGTCCTGGATATGGGTGAACCTTTGAGGATCCTGGATATTGCCAACGAGCTTATTCGCCTTTCCGGGTATGAGCCGGAACTGGACATCCCTATCAATTTTATCGGCCCCCGGCCCGGAGAGAAAAAAGTGGAAGAACTGGTTCTGGACAGTGAAATGCTGGACCATACCCGCCATGATAAAATATTTGTTTTAAAGGATCATTCTATCACGCCGCAAGTGCTGGATTTTATTAAATCCGGTATTTATGACCTGGAACTGGATATTTCCCAGAACAGTGCCAACCAGATCCGGCGCAAATTAGCATCAATCCTTCCGGAATATGATCCGGATCTGGGCGCTGGTGAACCGATTTATTTAAATATCAAAGCCCAGGCCTGATTACCATACCAGGCTGCAAAATTTAATAGCCCCTTTTGGGGCTTTTATAATTTCTAAATTTATCCCGGGGAAACATATTTTAGTGACTAGCAGATCCTACGCCCAGTCTGAACAGTTTTGGTTCTTTTAAATGGGGATATACATTGCGGGTGTCCACCACCAGCTGCGCTGCCGCAATGATCAACTCAAAATCGATCGCATCGTGATCTGTGAGGATGACCACGGCATCAGCGCGGGACACCTGCTCATTATCCAGATCATACAGCCCCCTAAGGCTACGTCCATTGAAGCGCAGTGATGGTACATGGGGGTCATAAAAGGAGATGCGGGCACCGTCCGTTTCCAGCAGTTTCATCACGTCTAAAGCCGGGGATTCCCGTACGTCATTCACATTTTTCTTATAGGCAGCACCGGCAATTAGAATATCACTGCCGTTTAAGGCTTTCTGCTGGGTATTGAGGGCATTGCGGACCAGATCCACCACGTGGACCGGCATGGCAGTGTTGATCTCCCCGGCCAGCTGAATAAATCGGGCATCATAATCCAGCGCTTTTAATTTCCAGGAGAGGTAGTGAGGGTCAATGGGAATGCAGTGTCCGCCCAGGCCGGGACCAGGGGTGAATTTCATAAAACCAAAGGGCTTTGTGGCAGCAGCCTCGATCACTTCCCACACATCCACACCCAGTTTTTCACACATGATGGCCACTTCATTGGCCAGGCCGATATTGATGGCCCGGAATGTATTTTCCAGGAGTTTAACCATTTCTGCCGCTTCCGGAGATGATACAGCTACCACTTCATTGACAATGGTCCCGTATAGCGCTGTGCCATGCTGAGTACATTGGTCAGTAATGCCCCCCAGGACTTTGGGTGTGTTGGCTGTCCCGAACTGTTTATTCCCCGGGTCGATCCGTTCCGGGGAAAAACACAGCCAGAAATCTTTTCCCGCACTGAACCCCTGGGCTTCCAGCTTTGGCAGAATAAGCTCCCGTGTTGTGCCTGGATAGGTAGTACTTTCCAGGATAATCAGCATGTCCGGGTGGATAAAAGCAGCCAGCTTGATCATGACATTGTTGATATAAGAAATATCCGGATCCTTCTGTTTGGTCAGGGGTGTGGGGACACAGATGGAGACAGCATCCAGGCTGGAAAGTACGGAGAAATCGACCGTAGCTTGTAACTGTCCGCTTTTTATAGCGGCTATGAGTTCTCCGTCGGCAACATCCTGGATGTAATTCTGGCCCTTATTCAGCTGCTTTACCTTGGATTCATCAATATCGATGCCTGTAACCTTAAAACCGGCACGGATGAATTCCATGGCCAGGGGCAGGCCCACATAACCCAGGCCGATAACACCGACCTGCGCGGAACGGTCTTCAATTTTTTCTTTTAATGTCATCAGAAATAAAATTGCTTTTGTTGGTGAAAAACGGGTCGGAATTTATCAGAAAACTCATAGGTTTGGGCACGATAATTTGGGTAAAATAGTTTTAGAATGAAGGTAATATTTTGAACTCTTTGGATTGGCGGTTGCGATTAGGCGGTGGCTTAATTATGTTGGGTGGCGGTGTTTTTGTGGGCCTCTATGCTAACGATTTACGGACCATTGGCCAGGATTTCAACCATTATGGAATTCTGGCCCTGCTTTGCATCTGGGGCGGTTGCGATTGGGTATTAAAATCACTTGCACAACAAACAAAAAACTAGGTGCTGGCTGTTTTGCCATTATTCATTTTTATAGCCTATAACAGGGATAAAAATAAGGATAATCATGAAAACATTGACCTCTATTAGCCCGGCCACACTGGAAGAGATGCAGTCTTATCCGATTCATTCATCAGAAGAATCAATCTTTATTTTGTCCAAGGCACAGAAAGCCCAGAAGGCCTGGGCGGTGTCCAGGATAAGTTTGCGTAGCAACTGCCTGGAACAGCTTGCCGGTGTACTGAAAGACCGGGCCCGGGAATATGCCAAACTCATGGCCCAGGAAATGGGTAAGCCCCTGGCCCAGGGCGTGGGGGAAGTGGAAAAATGCGCCTGGCTTTGTGATTATTACCGGGAACACGGGGAAGAATTCTTAATGGATAGACCAGTAGAAACAGGAAATGCTAAGAGTTTTGTTGCCATCGAACCCCTGGGCCTGGTTTTGGGAGTGATGCCCTGGAATTTCCCTTTCTGGCAGGTGTTTCGCTTTGCCCTGCCGGCCATTACCGCCGGCAATGGCGCTATCCTGAAGCATGCTTCCAATGTCCAGGGCTGTGCCGCCGCTATCGAGGCCTGTTTTATGGAAGCCGGCTACCCCGATAATATTTTTCGTAATCTGGTGATACCAGGCACAAGGGTAAAGGAAGTGATCGAACATGAAGCCATTGCAGCTGTGACGCTTACAGGCAGTACGCCTGCCGGGAAAGCAGTGGCCGCTGCCGCCGGGGCAGTGCTGAAAAAAACAGTGCTTGAGTTGGGCGGCAGTGATCCATATGTAATTTTGGATGATGCCGATTTAGATCAGGCGGTGGCAGCCTGTGTCGCTGGACGCTTGTTGAACGCCGGCCAAAGCTGTATCGCTGCCAAGCGTCTCATTGTAACCCCGAAAAATGAAGTTCAGTTTATTGATTGCCTGGAACAGGAATTAAATAACAAGGTGGTGGGGGATCCCATGGATGAAGTAGATATGGGCCCTATGGTTTCCATTGCAGCCAGGGATGAAGTCCATGATCAAGTCCAGCGCAGTATAGCTTCCGGTGCAGTCTTGAAAATGGGCGGCACAGTCCCTGCTGAAACAGGCGCCTATTATCCAATTACTCTGCTCATCGGTGTCAAGCCTGGGATGGCCGCATTTGATGAAGAACTTTTTGGCCCTGTTTTCGCTGTTGTCACGGCTGAAGATGAGGACCATGCTTTGGAGTTGGCCAACCAGACCGAGTTTGGTCTGGGGGCTGCCGTATTTACAGCAGACTTGGAAAAAGGGGAGGAAATTGCCAGGAAAAAGCTCCATGCCGGCGCCTGTTTTGTAAATGATTTTGTAAAATCAGACCCGCGTCTGCCTTTCGGTGGAGTAAAAAATTCCGGTTATGGACGGGAATTATCTGTTTATGGAATGATGGAATTTGTGAATGTGAAAACTATAGTCGTCAATAAAGTGTAACTATATTAAAATCATATATGTTAAGACCATTCTTAATTACAGTTTATTGCAGCATTTCGGTATTTCTACATGCCCAGCAAAATCGACTGTTCTGGGATGGCCGGGATTGGAACAGAGTTGTGAAAACAGTGGATTACAGCCCTGAGAATACGTTTCGGGTGAAAAAGGCCTACCTGGATGGTGCCTTGGATGGCAGGTTATACGGTTATTTAAAAACCTGGGCCGAAGATCGGGGAATCGCTGACGAGGTATTTGGGGAAACAGTGGATTATTTGAGCACTCGGGAGTTGATCAAGAGCCTGGACAATTTTTATAAGGACCCAATCAACAGCTACATTCCTGTCCCTTCCGCCATCATCATCGCCAATATGTATGCGGAACGGATTCCCGTGCAGTTGATTGAGCAATATATCACGTTTACCCGCCAGTGGATCAATGAATTGATGCTGGATTTGGATACGCTGAATTATTCTAAATTACTGGAAGATAAATTTATTAAGCACCACAGCAAACGCTTCAATCGATCCGAATAAATCCGGCATCCTTATGCCAGGTAAAAATTCGGGCGTCACTCATAAATTTTACCTTTGAAACCCTGAACTCATAAGTGTGGGGTTTTTCTTTTTCCAGGGGATAAATGAGACTCTTGGTGGCGGAGAAACCCGGCTGCAGGGGCGGTTCATATTCGTACAGGATGACCAATCTTTTTTCATTTTTGAATTTACCTTCGCCATCAAATTCGGAAATAAAGCCTTCCATATAATCAATGGGTTTTTTGACGCCGTTTTCCACATCCACATTCACAATTACCTTGGCGCCGTCAATTATCCTGGGCCTGATTTCAATTTCAAAGGGCTGATCTTCACTGGCGGCAAGCATGCCCAGCAGCGGGAACAGGAGGATAATGCGTTTGGCCATAGTCAAAATTGGGTTTTTTTCAGGAAATAAAAAAGAGATTGGTTATGAAACCTTTTTTCAGCATTTTTGTATACTGTAGATTATTGCAGCCATATGGCCAATTATATGACAACAGATGACCTTCAGTTAATCCTGGACAGGATCGGCCCTTTCTTTATCGTCCGCAAGGTAAGCCAGGCGGACCGCAACTGGATTATAACCGGTGCTCTGTTAAGCGAAGCCACAGAGCAGGACCTGACAGAGGCTATGAAAGGGTCCGATTATAAAATCGCCGTTCGCAAGACCCAAACGGGGCTGGATATAACCTTCGAAAAATTGCCGGAACCCATCGTTATTCGCCTGCCCAAAATTTCCAGGCTGCACTTGGGACTCTTTTTGGCAACCATTGTCACTACCATATTTGCCGGAACTCTGATGGCAGGTGGGAACCCCATTACGTCTCTGTCCGACTGGGGAAAAGGGATTCCCTTTTCCTTTGCCTTAATGATGATCCTGGGCTGCCATGAATCGGGGCACTATTTCTATGCCCGCAAGCATAAGGTGGAGGCCACGCTGCCCTATTTTATTCCCGCACCCACATTTGTGGGCACTTTTGGAGCCTTTATCAAGATCAAATCTCCAATCCAGAAGCGTCTGGCACTGCTGGAAATAGGCGCTGCGGGACCCATTGCCGGGTTCCTGGTGGCGGTACCGGCATTGGTCTGGGGTTTGGCTCATTCCGCCATTGTTGATATGGACCAGGCTGCCGCTGGCTTAAAGCTGGGTGACTCCATTCTCATGAAAATACTGACCTGGGCCATGTTCCCGGATCTGGGCTCCAATCAGGACATCCTGCTGCACCCTATTGCCTTTGCGGGCTGGATAGGGCTTTTGGTGACCATGCTGAATCTTTTGCCCATTGGCCAGTTGGATGGGGGGCACATTGCCTACGCCATGCTGGGCAACAAATTCGACCGTGTGGCCAAACTGGCCTGGCTGGCCTTGATTCCCATGAGTTTATTTTCCCTCAACTGGCTGGTCTGGGGATTGCTCATTCTTTTATTAATGAGAACCACCAAACATCCGCCGATCCAGTATATTGACGCACCCATCACGGCCCGGGAAAAATGGATCGGTGCGGTGAGCCTGGCCATCTTTATCCTGTGCTTTATTCCCGCTCCGTTCCCTTCATGAGAACCGCCGTCTGGGCATTTTGTATATCGTTGATCAGTGCCCAGGTCCGCATGGGGGACTGGAAAGCGCTCACATCCCCGCTGAATGTTCGTCAAGTTATTGCCACTGATGATCATATTCTAGCCGCTACGGAAGGCGGCTTATTTATATTTGATGATCAAAATTATTATACCTTAACCACTATCGAAGGTCTGATGGGTGTAGACCTGGGTGCTGTGGACTGGGATCCTATGGATCAGGCCTGGATCGGCGGTGCTTTGCCTTTTGGCTTTATTCAGGTCTATGACCTGCAGCAGCAGCGTTCTGTTGAGGTATTTGATTTCGGCCTCACCGCCATTTTCGATTTTGAAATTCTGGATTCCCTGGCATTTGCCTGGTTTCAGGATGGGCAGGATATGGGCATTATGAAATTTGTATATGACCAGGGCTGGCAGTATCGGGACAGTTATAAAAATTATCCTTCTGTAATGGGCACCATCACCAGTTTTACCGCCACAAATTCAACAATATTTCTGGGAACAGAGTCGGGAGTATGGGCTGGAGATTTAAATTCAAATCTGAAAGATCCCGACAACTGGCTGCGGCCTTTCCCGGGTTTGATGACCCCAGTTACAGCAGTGCGAAAATCAGGAACATCCATTTTGATTTCCACAGAAGAATCATTGGTAACTATTGACCCAATAGAGATGATAACTATACCATTTGAACATTCATTGACAACATTCTCATTTGAGAACATGGTTAAGGATAACCAGGGCTGGTGGTTTGCCAAAGAAAAGTACCTTTTTGGGCAAGGCAGTGCCGGAAACACCATGGAATTTACTTTTGATCATCCCATTGCGGCGCTGCATGCTGATGAAACCCATGGCCTGGTCATTGGCACTGAAAATGGTTTCCAATTATTGCCTGAGATTGCTGCAGATATTTCATCAGATTCGTTTCAACGTTTTATTCCCAATGCTCCTGTTACCAGCGGTTTTACGGCCATTACAGTCCTGGAGGACGGAAGGCTGGTGGGCGGCAGCAGCCACGGTTTATCCATTCTAAGTGAAGATGGCTGGCGCAATATTCTGGAAATCAAAATATCCAATTCAGAGGTTATTCATCCTCAATATGATTATTCCGATTTTATAGCCGATACAGTGCCCTATGATTTTGGCGGTTATATTGCCGACCTTGAGCAGGGGCCTGATGGTCTGGTGTATTGCTCCATTCGCGGTTCCCGCGTTTATCTGGCCAACCCGCCCAGGTCCAGCGGCGGCATTATTATCGTGGATGTGGATAATCCGGCAAATATTACTACCATTGATACCACCTATCTGAGTTACCATACCACCAGTTCCAATTCCGTACCATACCTTGTGGTTCTTGATGTGGAATTTGACAGCGATGGCAATATGTGGGTGGCGGACCCCTATGCGATCAACGGCAACAACCCCGTGCATGTACGCTCTGTCAGCGGAGTCTGGAAACACTTTGGCTCGGCGGAAACAGCGGTAAAGATCAGCCAGTCACCCAATGCAATCACTATTGATCCCTGGAAGCGGGTGTGGGTCTCTGCCTTCCAGGCGGAAGAAGCCAACCTGGGCATTTATCCCAATGGCGGTCTTTTTATGCTGGACTATGAAGGTGCACCATACAGCCCGGAATCATTTACCTGGCATAAGATTATTGCTGACGGTACCATCCGGTCCGTGGCTATGGGCAGGCAGGATCGCCTGTACTATTTAACACCCTCTGGTTTGAATTACTATGATCTCAAAAATGATACCAATCCCGTTGTCCGCGAAAATCCTTATGCCTATTTCCCCAATATTTCCTTCGGCAATGGGGCGGAGCTGAAGGTGGATCCCCACGGCAATATCTGGACCCATTCCCCCACACAGGGAGTTCACGTGCTGTTGGAGAATACCACTTACTGGCCGGATATCAACGGTTTTCGAACCTCCAACAGTCCTTTGCTGTCCGATGAGATCACGGATATTGCTTTTGACGCTAAAAACAGCCTGGCTTATATTGCCACCAGCAAGGGCGTCAATGCGGTGCGCATCCCTTTTGGACGTGAAAAAAAGGATTATGCCCGTGTAAAAGTGTACCCCAGCCCCTTTTACCTGCCGGCGGAAAAACCGATGAAAGTGGCCGGGCTGCCATTTGAATCTTCCATGATGATCATGACCCTGGATGGTTCGGTGGTGCGGAAAATTGCCAACCAGGGTATCAGCATCGATGGGGATCAATTATCCTGGGACGGCCGGGACAGACAGGGAGATTATGTTTCCAGCGGTGTTTATTTACTGGCTATTTATAGTTTGGATGGGAAAAATATGGTAGAAAAGATTACCGTTTTGAGACGGTAACGCTCATCAGGTTTCATCGACAGCATATATGTATTCCGGCATTAAGCCGAATTCCTGCTCAAATTCTTCTGCAATCGACCTGATCAGGGCTTTTCGCTCTTTATAATGAACGAAAGCGCTTTTCATGGCCATGATGGTTATCTCCCTGAAATCATGGAGGGTGAAGCCAAATAATTCGTGGGCCAGTATCATTTCCTGGGTCATTGTTGTATCTGACATCAAGCGGTTGTCCGTATTCAGGGATACCCGAATGCCTTGCTCATAATAAAATTTCAAGGGGTGATACTTCAGTGAGCGTACACTTTTGGTCTGCCAGTTTGAGGTCAGGCAGATTTCCAGAGGAATACGATGATCATTGACAAATTGCATAAGATCCTTATCTTCCTTCAGGCGGGTGCCGTGTCCGATGCGATTGGCGCCGCACTGATGGATGGCCTGATGAATGGAAGCCGGTCCATATGCTTCGCCGGCATGAATGGTAGCATTGATATTGTTATTTCGGATCAGGTAAAAAGCTTCCCGGTGTTCCTTGGCAGGGAAATTCTCTTCTGCTCCGGCAAGATCAAATCCTACCACCCCGCGGTTTTTATACTGCACTGACAGGTCTGCCAGCTTGAGCGAGATAGCCGGAGATATAGAGCGAATACCGCAAACAATAATACCGGATTTGACGCCGAAATCCTTTTCACCATTTTTCAGTCCCAGAAGGACAGATTCTACCGTCTCTTCCAGCGTCATCTCATGCTTCGTATGCAAGATCGGTGAATATCGCACTTCAAGATAACGGACATTTTCCCGAGCCACATCCTCAATCAATTCATAGGCAAATCGTGTGAGAGATTCTGGTGTCTGCATCACGCTTAAGGTTATGTCAAACCGTTTTAAGTAATCTTCCAGGGTACCACGTTTTTTGCCGATCCTGAGAAAGGAGTCCAATTCCGCTACATTATTGAGTGGTAACGAAATCCCATTCTGATCGGCAACCTCCAGCATGGATTCAGGTCGAAGGCAGCCATCCAGGTGACAATGCAGTTCCACCTTCGGCAGGCGGTTTAATAAATCATAAGTAATTGGCGTCATTTGGCGCCAAAATTACCCAGGATCAATTCATTTCGTTACTGATTTGTAGAGCCAGGCCAGCGTGCCCAAGAAAAAGGCAATACCCAGGAATTGGAGCCCGTCGAATTGCGGCCACCAGTCCTTATTGGCCGTGATAAAAATCGGAACCGCTACGAGAATGCCCATGAGCGCTTCGCCGGTGATAAGACCGGAAGCCATGAGCAGGCCCCGTTTTTTCATCATATCCGTTGCACCGGATTGTTCACTCAAATGGGCGATCATACCGCCAATAAAGATTGGGACGGTTAATTCGATGGGTAAATAAATACCAACGGCCACAGCCAAAATAGGAACTCGAAAGTCTGAGCCCATATTTTCCTGTCGTATATCAATCAAAATAATGATAACCCCGATGATGGCACCAAAGCCAACCATTGTCCAGGGAAGGTTGCCATTAAAAACACCATCTGCTACGGATTTCATTAACGTGGCCTGCGGGGCCGAGAGGGTGGGTGAACCGATGGTGTAGGCAGTATGTAAAATATCCAGAACCAACCCCAATACCAGTGCTGCACTGACGGTCCCCACAATTTGCATCACCTGCTGTTTCCAGGGAGTCGCACCCAAGATATGACCGGTCTTAAGATCCTGCAGGTTATCACCACCGATGGCTGCTGCACAGCAGACCACAGCACCGATCATAATTGCAGCTGGAGCGCCTACATCGGAATTCTCTCCCAGGAGCAATAAAAGAAGCAGGGAAGAGAAAAGGATGGTGGCGATGGTAACGCCGGATATTGGATTATTAGATGAACCGACCATTCCGGCCATATAGGCAGCTACGGCTGAAAACAGGAATCCGAATACCATCATTACCACTGCAAGCAGGACTGCAATACCTGCATGGTGAACAATATTGAAGTATAGCAGAAAAACTGGTATGAGCAAAACAGCCAGGGCCATGCCTACATAGTTGATAGGAAAGTCTCGTTCCGCCAATGGCGTTTCTGTGCCAGTGCCCGATTTTTTCAGGGTCAATAGGCTAGCATGAATACCATCGTAAAGTGGTTTTGCCAGTTTGATTAAGGACCAGATACCGCCCACGACCATAGCACCAACACCGAGGTAACGAATTTTCGAATTCCAAATCTTCCACGCTGCATCCATGGGATCACCTTCAAAACCATGGATCGCTGAATAAATAGGGATGGCAATTACCCAGGAAATAAGCCCGCCCGCAATCACCAGGATGCCAATATTTCGTCCAACAATATATCCTACAGAAATAAGAGCAGGGGAAAGATCGGTCCCCAGTCCGAAAATAGAACCACGAACAACTACAGCACCTTCGATTGCAGCATGCCACATCCCCAGACCCTGCTGACACAGTTTCATGATACTGCCTACCACTCCGGCAATTCCAATGGTCACTAAACCGCCGGATTGATCTTTGGAATCTGAGGAGCGGGATTCCTCGCCAGCCTGAAGGACCGCGGCCGTTGCCACACCTTCCGGGTATTTTAATTTTGCTTCCACAATCAGAGCCCGCCTCAGGGGAACAGTGAACAATACACCGATCACACCGCCGATGGCAGCGATTTTTGCTACTTCGAAATAATCGAAATCAATCCAGACGCCCATGAGCACAAGGGCGGGTATAGTAAAGATCACGCCGGCGGCCAATGATTCACCGGCGGAAGCGGCAGTTTGAACAATATTATTTTCCAGGATGTTCGAGTTACGGAAGGCACGTAAGACCCCCATGGAAATAACTGCAGCTGGAATGGAAGCCGATACCGTCATTCCTGCAAACAGGCCCAGGTAGGCGTTTGCACCTGCAAGAATTACTGATAACAAGATCCCTAATACAACAGCTTTAGGGGTGATCTCAGGTAAAGCTTTGGACATTTTTACTCCATGTAATAAGTTGGGAAGGTAGGCAATCTTAAAAGGAATTCACAATGTAAAGACTGGATGATTTATTGGGAAATGTCCTATAAATTTGCAGCCGACAAGGGGTGCCGTTTCGAGCCGGATCGAGCGACTGAGAACAAACCCGTTGAACCTGATCTGGGTTATACCAGCGTAGGGAGACAATATGAACTTCAAAACCAGCCCATTTTTTTTATTCATCTTTTCAGCCATCCTGTCTGCGCAGATTTCAGGAATTGTTATAGACAGTGCAACATTAAAACCTTTAGAAGGCGTGAATGTTACTGCCGCACAAGTAGGATCCTCGACAGATAAAAACGGGAAATTTCAACTTGATGTTAAGGCAGGCGCTATGCTCAGGATTTCCCACGTTGGTTATAAACTGACAACCATGCCTGCAGAAGATAATATGATAATTGAAATGACTTTAAAGGTACTTCAATCAGCAGAGATCATTGTTCGCGCAGGGCTGTCTGATGAATCCCTTCAGCGGACAGCATCCAGTTTGACCGTTTTGACAAAGCAGGACATCGCACGCAGCAGCAGTGACCATTTCCAGGTATTGACAGATCAGATACCCAACTTGAACTGGGCTGGGGGAACGAGCCGTCCTCGATATTTTCAGATCCGGGGTGTAGGAGAGCGAAGCCATTATTTTGGTGAAGGCCCGCCCAATTTTTCTGTTGGGTTTGTTCTGGATGATATGGATTTGAGCGGCCTGGGCATGGTCGGTTTGCTTTACGACATTGACCAGGTGGAAGTGTTCAAAGGACCCCAATCTACAATCTATGGACCTAATGCCATGGCTGGGCTTATTTCCCTTCGTTCTGTAAATCCAACAGATGAATTTAATGCCACTTCCTCTGTATCTCTCGGGTCCGATCATCACCACAGGATCGGATCTTCTCTTAATGTGCCTCTGGCAAAAAATATAAATTTTCGTATCACCGGTCTCAAGAATTACACTGATGGTTTCAGGAAAAATATATCGCAAGGTGTTACCAATAGTAACAGACGGGATGAAAGACTGTTTCGGGCCAAGCTTGGACTTCAGCCGGCACAAAACCTGTCTGTGCTGGGAACGGTATTGATGGCAGAATTAAAAAATGGGTATGATGCCTGGGCTCCGGATAATAACGTCGATCTCAGGACCTATTCCAATGATGATGGTGAAGACAGCCAGTTAACGTTTGGTTATTCCCTTCGGACCAATTATGAAGCATCAGATAATCTGAATTTCACTAGCATCACTTCTTTTTCGGAGACGGATATGGTCCACGCTTACGATGGGGACTGGGCAGACAGCGCATACTGGCATCACCATCACGGGTTCAACCCCGTAAATGAGGGCTGGGCCTATGAATTCTTTGATAAAAATGAACGGAATCGCGCATCCTTTACTGAGGAATTCCGTTTTAATACTGGTTCTACGACTGCTGGGTTTTATTATAAACATTTGCATGAACAGGACAATGCAGCCGGGTATCTTTTTGGCGGGAGTGTTACCGATGCAAACAGTTCATATGATTTTGTTGCACTGGCTGGTTATGCAGCGTTATCTCAAACCGTTTCCCCTAAATTAAAATTAAAGGCGAACATTCGCTATGAATTCAACGAAATGACCTATGAAGGCAATTCCTATGGCTTAAACGCCAATTGGGAGAAGGTCATACTTCCATCTATAAGTTTCGAAGCAGATCATGCCATGATTGGATATAAAGGTGCCCTGCAGTACGCCCCGGATAATTTTACGAATTATTTTCTGTCTATTTCCCGGGGATATAAATCCGGCGGAGTAAACCAGCAGCCCTATTTAGCGGACTTGAATCGTCCATTTGAACCGGAATTTATTCAAAACTATGAAGTTGGCTTAAAGCGAGCCACAAATATCTACAGAACTCAACTTTCAGCATTTTTTAGCAAGCGAAAAGATCAACAGGTTTCCATTTCCAGCCAACAAGATAAAGAGAATCCAAACAGTTTCCTGTTTTATACCGCAAACGCAGGATCCGGGTGGATTCGGGGCATGGAATGGGAACATAGCCGCACTATCGCTCACAGGACTCAATTATATACAGCGCTGGGTTACCTGGATACCTGGGTAGATGAATTTAGTTATCAGCTGGATACTGCCACAGCAGGGTTAGGCGGTAACCGGGAAGCAGCCATGTCTCCGAAAGTGACCGGTTCGGTTGGGCTGAGTTATCATACTGCATTTGGGATTTTTACTTCAGTTCAATTGACCCACAAAGGGAAATATTATTTCTCTGACAGCCATGATCAAACGTCTGAACCCTATTCCCTGGTGAACCTGACTGTAGGGAAATCATTCCGAAATGCCAC